>JACKZZ010008182.1_pt1 | contig 12750 bp, 8 predicted proteins | sample 8027871 | NCBI WGS metagenome assembly JACKZZ01 (sample SAMN15724774, study PRJNA655200) | protist metagenome | isolation source: fluorescence activated cell sorting (FACS) single amplified genomes of... | place: USA: West Boothbay Harbor, Gulf of Maine | collected 2000-07-19
AAGATCGATGGATGGCTTTGTCCAGCTGGAGATCAGTATGGCGCATTTGACTGTCTGCTTTAAGCACACATAATGTTCTATAACCTCCTTTAAAAGACTATAAAACTATCAGCTGAACGTAATAGCACCAACACTATTAATAAGCATTTGCTCTGCTACACCCAATTCTTCTCTAGCAACAATATCGGCAAAATCTGTCTGTAATGCAGTTAAATTTCCACTACTTTTAAAAAATGTTGTATAATTAAATATACAACCAAAAATATTAGCTGGGTCTGCTGTAACAACTATGTTTGGTGCTGAAATTACCGTACCATGACACACCAAAACACTAGCAGTTTGTAGCGTAATAAGTTTTGCTGCTGAAAACTGACCAGCTGGTAATTCCATTGTTTTATTTCCTATCGCGATCACATTATCTAATTCCATCGGTCTAGCTACATCTGAATCATATCTAGTTTGAATAATTGTAGCCATTGCCGAGAAAGCATCATTAAAATCATCCGGCAAAACAAAACTGTCAAATTGCGCACTTTCACTTTCGCTTAAACTTACCGTAGTTTTTGGTATCAATGTGCTTGAGGGGGTAATAACAAATATATTATACGCTTGAAATAACATATCTATAATTCTTGAATCTAAACTAGCCCTATGTTGCAAAAGAATGCTAGAAAAAATTGTAGTAATGTTATTACCCAGATTGCTTCTAACAGCATCAACTGCTGGCACAAATTTACTAATTAATGATCCATGCACTGAAAACTCGACTCCTAAAGAATTAATAACTTGAGACTGAGATAGTCCAGATTGAAATCTAGACTCTGATTCACTAATAAAACCTACTACCAGATTATCATATGCACTACTCATTTATTTCCCTCTATTTAATTATAACTTATATATGATCGACATCATAATCTCGTTTGCTCTCAATTTCTGAGTACTACTTTTAAAACTTCCCGGTGTAGTTTTTGTTTTAACTTTTCCTAAATCTATATAACGATATAAAATATCAAAATTATAATGCTTGTTAATTTCTATTGAATTACCTACTCCTACATTCCATATAAAATTATTAGTATTTTTACCACTTACTGTAACTGTTGGAAAATTGTTGACAGGAGTGATTGACATATTTCCATTATTATTCCTACTATAGCCAATACCAGCTAATAAAAAGGGATTAAAACCATGCCATGGTTTATATATATATATATTAGATAAAACAGAGTAATTTCTAATATTTTGTTTGTCATTTGAAAGACCTGAAGCAGTATAATCCATATTCCTATACTGAAAATCTAATTCTCCAGATAAATATTGATTAAATCTGATGCCACCAGCTATACCACTGACTATATCTGCATGAGGTGAGTTATTGGTATAAGGTTGAAAACTAGCTTTGGGACCTTGTTTAAAATCCCTATACATACTTAATCCTATAGAAGCTTTGACATATTTTTGGTTATCAATTAAAAGCGTTGCTCCTGAAACTAACGCAAAACAAACCACACATAAAGTAACTATTATTTTCAAAACTCCCCCCCACCTTATATAAAAACCATTATAAAACGATACATTAGATATACAATTAACAAATATGTATATTATACCATTTGTTATCATATTGTGGCCTTTTGATACATAATAAAAGCGATTCTGGATCACATACAACCTGATATATTGTATATTTCCAAGTTGCACCAGGTCGATCAGTATCACGAATACGACAATCAAGCAAAGCTTTGATATCATCTATATCATAGCTTTCTATATCCTTTGTTGTATGTTTAAGGTTATTATATCTTGTTATAGAATAACCTGTCTTTTTATTATCTACCTGTGGAAGCTTCCAATCACAATGCTGGAAGAAATTTGTACTAACAAAAACATCATCACTTTGATATTTCATAGACTTTGTGCCTTTAAAAGATGACATCTCATGAGAATAGATATTATTTGAATCTGCAGAATTAATGATCAATGAAAAGTCTGTACCAATATTATCTAAATACCCAGCAAATGAATCAACAGTTTGAGAATGCTGCAAACCATCTAGTAAACTAGTTAATATAGAAGCGTTATTCTTATTCACTTCTTTGCCCCCAGACTCCATACCATTATTAAGCGCGCAAAACACTCCCTTAGAACTAAGACCAGTTGGGCAATATACCTGACCGGGTATCGTTACTACAGCAGTTGACAATTTTCCTGTTTCCTTAAAAATAACTACAGCTAAATATTCAACACATTTATCAAATGGCTTGGGGTAATCATAATTTCTCCCCACCAACACCCTGCCAACTTTACTCTTACTCTTTGGAATCCCAACAAAAGAGCAATTCCCTATATGGCTTTGTTTAATCAAGGAAATAAATGTTTCCATAGCGTTAATAATCTTCATGTCATCTAAAGACAAAGCTGAAGATTTTGCAGCTTCTATAATAAACTCTTGGTACTTTTTAGGAAAACGTGCATATAAGGACTCAGCAGCTTCTAATATCAAAGCCCTATCTACTCCATTCTTGATACAGAAATAGTCTAGAATAATTTCAAGTATTTTTGGCAATACATCTTTGAAGTGACTACCATACTGATATCCCATCTCTCGAAAAGACCCAGAAATAGTAGCCACCCCTATAGAAGAACCCATTACTTCTCCAAAAAAACTTATGCAGAAGCCTCTTTGCCATCAGATGGCTGTTCCGGCTTTGTATCTTCAGTTTTAACTAATGCCTGCTGTTTCGCTTCAAACTCTCTATCTTGCTGATGAGCCTTATGCTTCATCTCACGATGATAAGAACCCGTACCCGCAGGAATTAATTTACCAACAATCACGTTTTCTTTCAAACCGAACAATATATCTTCCTTACCAGAAACAGCAGCCTCTGTTAACACACGTGTTGTTTCTTGGAAAGAAGCAGCAGAAATAAACGACCTTGTCTGCAACGAAGATTTTGTAATACCAAGCAATATTGGAATAGCTTTAGCTAGCTTAAACTTTTCTTTTTCTGCTCTCTCATTCACCTCAACAAACTCTAAGGCATCTATCTTCTCGCCTTCCAATAAGGTTGTCTCACCAGAATCGGTAATTTCAACTTTCTGTAACATTTGACGTAAGATTACTTCGATATGCTTATCATCAATTTTTACACCCTGAAGCCTATATACCTGCTGAACCTCGGAAACCATATAACGAGCCAATGCTTCTACACCCATAACTCTTAAAATATCTTGAAGAACTGGGTTACCATCCATTAAAAGATCACCTTTCCTTACATAATCACCTTCATGTACTGAAACGTGCTTCCCTTTTGGAATGAGATACTCTACAGGCTCTGAGTTATCCTTTGGTTTAATTAAAATACGACGCTTCGATTTATAGTCATTACCAAAATGAACAACACCCTCAATCTCACTGATAATTGAGTGATCTTTTGGTATACGTGCTTCAAATAACTCTGCCACACGTGGTAGACCACCAGTAATATCACGTGTTTTGATAGACTCACGTGGAATACGGGCAATAGTTGTACCAGCATGCACTTTTGTATTATCAACAACACTTAAAATAGCGCCTATTGGTAAGAAATAACGTGCTTCAAGACTATTTGATAGAATAACCATTTCGTCATTCTCATCTTCTAAAATCAATCTTGGTCTTAAATCTGCACCACGTGTCTTTTGCTTCCAATCTACAATTACTTTATTTGAAATGCCTGTATCTTCATCAGTAATATCATTTACAGAAATATTATCTACTAAATCCTTGAAAATAATTGTACCAGACTTCTCTGTAATGATAGGAATAGTATAAGGATCCCAAGAAGCTATGACTTCACCCTTCTTAACTTTATCACCATCAGAATAGAATACTGTAGCACCATAAGGAACAGCAAACCTTGCTTTCTCATTCTTCTTATCATCAAATAACACAACTTCACAGTTACGGCTCATGATGATCTTCTTGCCTTCTTCATTATTTACAAAGTTCTTATTTTCAAACTGAACTATAGCATCATGTGAAGACTGAATATTTGAGGCTTCTGCACTACGAGTAGCAGCACCACCAATATGGAATGTTCTCATGGTTAACTGAGTCCCTGGTTCACCAATAGATTGTGCAGCAATAACACCAACAGCTTCACCTGAACTAATAATATTACCAGAAGCCAAATCTCTACCATAACATTTAGAACATATACCACGTTTTGTTTGGCAAGTTATAGCTGACCTTACCATTACAGACTCAATACCTGCAGCATCAATCTTATCCATGATATCTTCATTTATCATTTCACCAGATTTGATAATGTTCTCATTATTCATTGGATGACTAATATCAACACAAGATACCCTACCAAGAATACTATCAGACAATGGTATAATAACTTCACCACCCTCAATCACAGTTTTTACAACTAAACCATTATTAGTGCCACAATCATACTCCTGAACAATACAGTCTTGTGCTACGTCAACTAACCTTCTTGTTAGATAACCAGAACTTGCTGTCTTAAGAGCTGTATCTGCAAGACCTTTTCTGGCACCGTGAGTAGAGTTGAAATACTCAAGTACAGATAGACCCTCCTTAAAGTTAGCAATAATTGGATTAGCAATAATTTCACCAGAAGGTTTTACCATTAACCCCCTCATACCTGCTAGCTGTTTAATCTGCTGAGCAGAACCACGAGCTCCAGAATGTGCCATCATGTATATAGAGTTAATAGCTGTTTGTTTGTTTTCTTTAACACTTGTAGTATCATTAGATGAAACACCTTTCATCATGTCTTCAGCTACTTTATCTGTGCAATGAGACCAAACGTCAACCACCTTATTATATTTCTCACCACTAGTAATTAAACCTTCTAAATATTGTGTCTCAAAATTCTCTACTTCTTTCATAGCATGCTTAACGTGCTTATCCTTAGATTTAGGAATTAACAGGTCATCTTTGCCAATAGAAATACCGGATTTACAAGCAGCACTGAAACCTAGCTGCATAAGCCTATCTGAGAATATAACAGTTGCCTTCTGACCACAATGACGGAACACCAAATCAATAAGGCGTGAAATATCTTTCTTAATCATCAATTTATTTACTAAATCGATCTTCATCTTAGGATGATGTGGCAACAATTCAGCAATAAATAAGCGACCAGCTGTTGTCTCAACCAATCTTGAAACAGTTTCACCATCAGAAGAAAGTTCCGATATACGACATTTTATTTTCGTATGCATAACAATAGTCTTTTCTTCTAAAGCATGTCTTACTTCATCATTATTTAAGAAGATACTGCCTTCACCCTTTTCACCATCAATCATCAACGTTAAGTAGTACACCCCTAAAATAATATCTTGTGAAGGTACAATAACAGGACTACCGTTAGCAGGGTTTAGTATGTTATTAGTAGACATCATAAGAACCCTAGACTCAAGCTGCGATTCAATAGATAAAGGAACGTGAACAGCCATTGAGTCACCATCAAAGTCAGCATTAAAAGCAGTACACACTAAAGGATGAAGCTGTATTGCCTTTCCCTCAATTAGCATTGGTTCAAATGCCTGTATACCAAGTCTATGCAATGTAGGTGCTCTGTTTAATAAAACAGGGTGCTCTCTAATTACTTCTTCAAGAATATCCCATACCTCAGGCCTTTCCATCTCAACCATTTTCTTAGAAGCCTTAATAGTATTAGTAATACCGTACATTTCTAGCTTCGAATATATAAATGGTTTAAATAACTCTAATGCCATTTTCTTTGGTAAACCACATTGATGTAACTTCAAAGTTGGACCAACAACGATGACCGATCTACCAGAATAGTCAACCCTTTTACCCAAAAGATTTTGTCTGAAACGCCCTTGTTTTCCTTTTAGCATATCACTTAAAGATTTAAATGGACGCTTATTCACACTTCTAACAACTCTACTTCTTCTGCCGTTATCTAACAAAGCATCTACGGCCTCTTGAAGCATTCTTTTTTCATTTCTGATAATGATGTCTGGAGCTTTTAAATCAATAAGTCTTCTTAAACGATTATTACGATTAATAACACGACGATATAATTCATTTAAATCAGAAGCAGCAAAACGTCCTCCATCTAACATCACTAATGGCCTAATCTCAGGTGGTAATACAGGAAGCATATCTATTACCATCCACTCTGGTTTGTTGCCTGAGTTTATAAAGTCTTCAACTAACTTTAGCCTTTTTATAATTTTTTTACGCTTTGCTTCAGCACCAACTTCCTTCATCTCTGTACGTAACTTAATACGTATTTCTTGCAAATCAAGGCTCTTTAGCAAGCTACGAATTGCCTCTGCTCCAATCTCAACTTTAAAGCTATCTTCTCCATGCTCGTCTTGAGCTTTCTGTAAACCTGTTTCAGTTAGTAGCTCGCCAACACTAAGCATAGTTAAGCTTGGATCAGTTACAACATATGATTCAAAATATAGGATCTTCTCTATATCTTTTAAAGTCATATCAAGTAAAGTACTTATCCTTGATGGAAGAGATTTTAAAAACCATATATGGACTACTGGAGCAGCCAATTCTATATGACCAGTTCTTTCTCTTCTAACTTTTGAACTTGTAACTTCAACACCGCATTTCTCACAAATAACGCCGCGATATTTCATACGCTTGTACTTACCGCAAAGACACTCGTAATCATTTACTGGACCAAAAATACGAGCACAGAACAAACCATCCTTTTCTGGCTTGAAAGTTCTATAGTTTATAGTTTCTGGTTTTTTAACCTCGCCATAAGACCATGATTTTATCTGCTCTGGACTTGCGATAGAAATCTGTAATTTGTCAAAATCCTGAGCACCACTTTGATCAAAAAAACCAAAACCCTTATTCATATCTTTGCCTCTATTTATTTTTATTATTCAGCGTTTTTCAACTCTACATTTAAGCATAGCGAGCGTAATTCTTTTACCATCACATTAAATGACTCTGGTACACCGCTCTCGAAATCGCTGTCACCCCTTACTATCGACTCAAACATCTTCACCCTACCTACAACATCATCAGATTTCACTGTAAGCATTTCTTGTAAAGTATATGCTGCACCATAAGCTTGTAATGCCCAACATTCCATTTCACCAAATCTCTGACCACCAAAGTGAGATTTACCTCCCAAAGGCTGCTGTGTTACGAGACTATATGGCCCCACAGATCTAGCATGTATCTTATCATCAACCAAATGATGTAGCTTCAGCATGTATATATAACCTACTGTTACTTCCCTATCAAAATACTCACCTGTTCTGCCATCGATCAGTTTCGTTTGACCCGACGTATTAACACCAGACATGCTAAGCATTTGATCAATATCATAAACTTTTGCACCGTCAAATACAGGCGTAGAAAAATAGACACCTTTAGATATTTTTGTAGATAATTCTACCAACTCATCATCTTTAGCAGACTTAATAACTTTATGCATTGGGCCTTTATTATACAAGTCCAGCAAGAACTTCCTTAGGGAGTCTATTTTTATCTCCCCTTGATGTTTCTCATCAAGCATATCCTGCACTCTTTTTCCTAGATTTACAGATGCCCAACCTAAATGAGTTTCAAGAATCTGACCAATGTTCATCCTTGAAGGCACACCTAGAGGATTTAAAACTATATCAACAGTTGTACCATCTTCTAAGTGTGGCAAATCTTCCTGAGGTAAAATACGAGAAATAACACCCTTGTTACCATGTCTACCAGCCATCTTATCACCTGGCTGCAACTTATGCTTGGTAGCAATAAATACTCTAACCTCTTTTAAAATACCTTGCTGCAGATCGTCTCCAACTTGGATTTTTTCTATTTTGTCATCATAACGAGTTGTAATCTCTGCTTTTGCACTCTCATATTTTTCTTTTAGAGCCACAACTTTAGACATTGCACCTTCATTATCAACAACTACCTGCCACCACTGACCATGTGAAAGCTTACTTAAAAGATTAGAGTCAACAGTGTCTCCTTTTTTAACTCCCTTAGGACCAGACTTCACTTTATTTTTTACAAGAACCGTCTCAAGATTGCTATATACAAAACCTTCAATAATCTTGATTTCGTCTTCTTTGTCCTTAATAAGTTTTTGAATCTGTTGTCTTTCTAATGCTAACGCTCTTTGATCTTTTTCTACACCACGACGTGAGAATACTTTTACTTCCACTACTGTACCTGACACACCAGGTGGCACATGTAACGAGCTATCCTTTACATCAGCTGCTTTTTCACCAAAAATCGCTCTTAATAATTTTTCTTCAGATGTCATTGGTGATTCTGTTTTTGGAGTAACCTTTCCAACTAAAATATCACCAGTTTTAACTTCCGCACCAATACGTACGATACCTGTTTCATCAAGATGCCTTAGATTTTCTTCACTAACATTCGGTATATCACGCGTTACCTCTTCAGGGCCTAAACGTGTATCTCTTGCAGACACCGAAAATTCTTCTATATGAATAGAAGTAAATACATCGTCTTGTACAATTTTTTCAGAAATAAGGATTGAATCCTCATAGTTATAACCATTCCAAGGCATAAACGCTACTAATACGTTCTTACCTAATGCTAACTGTCCCCTGTCAGTACTTGGTCCATCAACAATGATTTGTCCCGTTATAACTTTATCGCCAACTTTCACTAAAGGCTTTTGATTAATACATGTATTGTAATTTGAACGCTTAAACTTAAGAAGGTTATGTATATCGACCCCAGGAGCACCATTTTCATCTGCATCATATCTTATAACAACACGTGTACTATCAACCTGATCAACAACTCCATCATGAGACGCTACTATAGTTGCACCAGAATCTTTAGCTACCACTGCTTCTATGCCAGTACCTACAAAAGGAGCAGATGATGACATCAATGGCACAGCTTGACGTTGCATGTTTGCACCCATAAGAGCTCTGTTCGCATCATCATTTTCTAAGAATGGAATCAAAGATGTAGCAATAGAAACCATTTGCATTGGAGTTACATCCATGTAATCAATCTTATCAGGAGTAGACATAATAAACTCACCATCTTGCCTACAACTTACTAAGTTCTCTAAAAATTTACCTTTTTTATCAAGCTCTGTATTAGCTTGCGCAATGATATATTTTCCTTCTTTCATTGCAGAAAGATAAACTACTTCATTAGTAACAACTCCATCTTTAACCTTTCTATAAGGGCTTTCTATAAAACCATGCTTATTAATAACTGCATATGAAGCAAGACTATTAATAAGACCGATATTCTGCCCTTCTGGAGTTTCAATCGCACATATTCTTCCGTAATGCGTTGGATGAACTCCACGCACTTCAAAGCCAGCTCTATCTCTTGTTAAGCCACCTGGGCCTAAAGCAGAAATTCTTCTTTTATGAGTAATCTCAGATAGAGGATTTGTTTGATCCATAAACTGAGAAAGTTGTGAAGTACCAAAAAATTCCTTCACTACGTTAATAAACATCCTAGAATTAATTAAATCATTAGGCATGATATTATCTATTTCACTAGCACTCATCTTTTCTATAATAGATCTTTCGATGCGGATTAACCCTAGTCTACACTGATTTTCCAGTAACTCGCCTACAGATCTAATACGACGATTTCCTAGATTATCAATATCATCAACACTACCAAATCCTTCTTTAAGATTCACAAGTGTGCGTACAATCTCTATAATATCTTCTTTTGTTAGAGTTGTACATTTCTCTTCTATGTCTAATTCTAAACGCGCATTCAGCTTTACCCTACCAACCTCAGACAAGCTATATTTATCTTTATCAAAGAATAAATCTTCAAATGCAGCCTTTGAAGCTTCTGGAGTTGTAGGTTCACCTGGACGTAATACCTTAAAGATCTCTACAAAAGCAGCACTGTTAGATTTAATTTTATCAGCTACTACAGTATTTCTAATACAATCACCTACTTTCTCACCCATTTTAAGAATTTTAAGCTCGGATATTTTAGATTTTGAAATCTCAGCCACAACTCCTTCGGTAAACTCTTCACCTATTGAAAGCAAAGGATCACTTTTGTCACCTAGCACAACTTCAGATGCAGCATAATGTCCTACTAAATCTTCATTGCTGTATAAAACTTTTTTAAGACCCTGCTCTTGTAATTTTGCTGCTGTTCTTTTATTAAGACGAGTACCTGCTTCAGCCACAACTTTACCAGTATCAGCATCCACAATATCATGATCTAGTTTTATAGACCTTGTGCCATTAAAAACAAAGTCAGTAGCCCAACCTTTTGTTACTTTAGTATATGTTAAAGTATCATAGAAAGTATTGTATATACCCTTTAAAGATAAACCCAATGCCCTAAGCAATACCGATATAGGCATTTTACGCTTACGATCTATTCTAAAATGAAGTAAATCTTTTGTATCAAATTCAAAGTCAAGCCATGATCCACGATAGGGTATTACTCTAGCTGAATATAAATACTTACCTGAAGAGTGCGTTTTTCCTTTGTCATGATCAAAAAATACACCTGGAGAACGATGCATTTGAGAAACGATAACTCTCTCTACACCATTTATAATAAATGTAGCATTTTTTGTCATTAACGGAACATCACCAAGATAAACCTCTTGCTCCTTTATACCATTAACTTCTTTTGTTCCTGTATCAGGGTCAATATCCCATAATACCAAACGCAATAAAACTTTTAGCGGCGCTACATAACTAATGCCTCTTTGACGCGACTCGTCTACATCGTACTTGGATGCATCAACTCTATAGCTGACATACTCCATAGTGCAAACACCTTCGTAATCACTAACAGGAAACACAGACTTAAATACAGACTGCAAGCCAATATTTTCTCGCTTGTCAGGATCTACATCCCTCTGCAAAAAAGTTTCATATGACTTTTTCTGTATTTCTATTAAGTTTGGAATAGAAACTGTTTCTTCTATTTTACCAAAGCTCTTCCGTTCTATATTACGGACAAATATATCTTGTGACATTAAGTTCCCTGAAAGTTGAAGTTAAAAACGCACTGCAATTAAAATAAAAAAAAGCAAAGCCTACTTTACTTAATTTCTACTTTAGCCCCAGCAGCTTCTAATTGCTTCTTCATTTTTTCTGCCTCGTCTTTAGATACACCTTCTTTAACATTCTGAGGAGCGGTATCCACCAAATCCTTAGCTTCTTTTAAACCTAAAGCACTATTAATAGCACGGATTTCCTTAATAACATTAATTTTCTTATCGCCTGCAGCAGCAAGAACAACTGTGAATTCCGTTTGTTCTACAGCAGCTTCACCAGCAGCAGGAGCAGCCGCAACCGCAACAGGAGCAGCAGCTGAAACACCCCATTTTTCCTCCAAAAGCTTAGACAATTCTGCAGCTTCCATAACTGATAAAGCAGATAAGTCCTCTACTATTTTTTCTAAATTAGCCATCATTTACCTCATTAATTTATTTTGACTTTGAATACGCATTAATAACTCTAGCAACGTTCCCTCCTGGAGCGCCTAAAACAGACACTACAGATGAAGCAGGAGAATTGATTAAAGCAATCAACTTTCCTCTTAGCTCGTCAAGTGACGGAAGTTTAGATAGAGTCTCAACTGAATTGAAATCCAATTCATCTCCACCTATACACCCACCAACAAACTTCATAGACTCGTGATCTTTAATGAATTTCACAAGCACTTTTGCAGCAGCCAAATAGTTATTTGTTACTATTAGCGCCGTTGGTCCAGACAGATGCTTTTCAATTGCACCAAGATCCGTATCTTTTATAGCAATCTTTGTTAAAGTGTTTTTTACAACAACAAACTTTATATCATTCTCTTTCATCTGCTTACGAAAGTTTGTCATTTTCTCCATGTTTAAACCGTGGTAGTGCACTAACATCACCGATTCATTCTCGGAAAAAAGAGACTTTAAATTTTCAACAACTTCTGTTTTTTTATTTCTTAACACCTTTCCACCACAATTTAAGTTAAGCTAGAAACATCTATTTCCAATGAAGGCCCCATAGTAGAGCTCAGAAAAACAGATTTTAAATACACCCCCTTAGAGGATGCCGGCTTCGCCTTATTTACCGCTGTAACAAGAGCGTCCACATTTTCTTTTAATGCCTTAGCTGCAAAACTCAATTTACCTACACCAGCATGTATCAAACCAGCCTTATCTGTACGATACTCAACTTGACCAGCCTGCACCTTTTTTATAGCCTTTTCCACATCCATAGTCACTGTTCCTAATTTAGGATTTGGCATGAGGCCTTTTGGACCTAAAATTTTAGCCACAGGAGCTATCTTCGGCATAACATCAGGAGTAGCTATACAAACATCAAAGTCTATTTTACCCTTCTTTATGTCTTCAATCACTTCATCAAGACCCACAATAGCAGCACCTGCTTTTTTAGCTTTTTCTACATTATCACCCTTAACTAAAGCTGCAACTCTTACTTTCTTCCCTAAACCATTAGGCATATCAGCTACCCCCCTAACCACTTGGTCAGAATGAGTAACATTAACACCTAGCTTCATAACCACATCTAAAGTTTGATCAAATTTAGTTGTAGAATTCTTTTGAAGAAATTCAACCGCTTCAAACACACCGTGCATTTTGCTTTCAGTTAACTTTTCTCTTACAGCTCTTATTTTCTTTCCACCAGACACTTTTTTCATAACTAACAACTCCTAATCTAGTACTTGTATGCCCATAGACTCAGCAGAGCCTTTGAGCATCTCAATAGCCGCATCTTCATCATAAGCATTCA
>JACKZZ010022547.1_pt1 | contig 12749 bp, 4 predicted proteins | sample 8027871 | NCBI WGS metagenome assembly JACKZZ01 (sample SAMN15724774, study PRJNA655200) | protist metagenome | isolation source: fluorescence activated cell sorting (FACS) single amplified genomes of... | place: USA: West Boothbay Harbor, Gulf of Maine | collected 2000-07-19
CCCCGGGCTTGCGGCCAACACGTACATTGTGAATCCCGAGTCGTACCGCCGAGAGGAAAATCTTAACTTCCTTATTAAAGAAAATCTTCTTCACCCGGAACCGCAGGTCCCCCTCTTCCATCGGCTTTTCGACACCAAGGATTTGGTCGACGAGCCAACGGTCATCTTCATCACGACGAAGGACGCCAGGAGAGCTGGAGGTGGGAACAACCATGCTTGTATCGTGCTGAAACCAGTCTTTACCAAGAGGCAAAGCACTACGTTTCAAGGAGAGAGAGACGATTGGAAGTGGATTCCATACCTCTCCTCTTCATACGATAGAAGAACTGACTTCGAGGATGCGGACGGGTTCAGGTGGTATAAAAAGAACCCGACGAAGGGCGCGGGGAAGACCAACGGAAAACAGAACAGCTTCTGGGGCCTCGACAATGCGCCCCACAGCCTCAATGATTCTTACTTCCATAGAATCGGGAATGGAGATGTAATCAGAGGAAAAGGAAGCAATGACAAGAACACGCAGCATGGGAAAGGAAATGATCGGGGGAGCGTAATCGCAGACCTGCTTCGAGGAAAGGGAAAAGGGGTTCCAAAATCCAACTTTTATCGGGCAGCTACTAGCGGGGAACAAAGAACTGCTTTCCGGAGTCGAGATAAAGAAGAGCTGAAGGCGAGAATCAAGGCCCTAATGCGGATGGCGAATCGTTACGAAGAGAAGAAGAACTGCTTTCAAGACTCCAAGCCTGCCGCGAATCCGTTCCAAAACGGGCTGGAAAGCGAGGAGAGTGGAGTTTCTTCTGGGGACGAGGAGGACGCCAGCGACGAGGAGGCCGAGGACCCCAACTTCCTCAACGACGGATATCTCGACTACTGCTGGAAGATCCTCACGGAGGGAACCGAAGAGTGGTGGAACTCATCAGGATCTTGGGTGAAAAACAAGAAATGTTCTCAGTGGTTCGGTCCAGTCAACCCACCAGGAACCACACCGGAGTACCATAGTCTCGCTTCCAAGTCACCTTACAGTGTCCGGTTCGAAGGAGGGACACCGGCTTGGCTAAAGACTTTTGCCCAGGTCCCGGCGGGGCACGCAGCCCCGCCTCCGGAATTCAGGGGGGTTTCGATGCACTCTTGGTGGCAACTCGGAAAGAAAAGCTTCTACAACCTGGTCGGAAAGGGGATGATGCCGAATTGGGACACGATGAGCTATTGGAAAAATCCTGAAGAAACGCTTCGAAGCCGAATCGGAGCCCCGCTTGTGGCGCTCATCCCGCCCGATGACGCATCAAGAAAAAAGAAGGGGGAAAATATGAAAGAAACTCAGATGACCGGGGCAAGATTCACCACGAATAAGCCGACATTTCCTGTGGGAATTGTCCCGTACTATGCGGCAAATGCGGAGTTGGCTAATTATCATACGACGACGTTTGTGGGAGACCGGCAAGTCGCTTTGGGGAATCCGGTGAATTCAGGGAGGCTGAAAAGAATGCTTTTCGGTGCTTGTCTCCCAGCGGGGGAGGCCAGAGAGGAAGCAATCCAAGAGCTAAGAGACTGCTTTAAGAAAGACTCTTCCCCTACGGTCCCGCCGCTCTTCTTTGGAATCGAGGAGAAGGACATGGAGAAGTTTCCTTGGCTCATCACAAACAAAAGTTTGAAGAAGATCTTGCGGCACCCGGTTGTTATCCCAACCTACTCTGACACTGGAGATACGGAGGTGGGCCCAACCCGGTACGACGAACTCTTCCGGGGCAACAAGTTGGAACCTCTCCTAACACTGCTTGAGGAAATGGAGGCTGCGGAGCAGAACATTAAGTATGAAATTGCTCCCTGGCTCGCGAGCTATCGGGAAAAATTCTGCGGGCCCACATTTACCATTGAAATCGCGTTGGAAGTCCAAAGGAAAACTTTTCTCAATCTATTTAATGAGGGGCTCCGGAGGACTAAGATTGCTTTCTTCGCAATTCTCAATGGAACTTCGGCTAACATGGAGGAATGGAAACTCGCTTTATCGTCCATGAAAAGGGATCTTAGAGAGTCCCTTGTCGCGAACGGGAATGAAGCCCTCCGAAAATTCCCCTTCTCCGTCCTCCCCATCCCAGTGCTAAGAACCGGAACTGAAAAAAGAATGCTCCAGATTCTGGCAGGAGGAGACGAAGACGAAAACTTCGTAGCGCCAAAAGCGGATCCAGTCCAAGATGATGTTGAAAATTTCAGAAGGCGGTTGGAGGAGGAAACTGCGCTTAGAAAGGAGAAGGAGAGAGAGCTGCAGAGGTATAAAAATGCTTTAAACCAGCTCGCAGAAGCGAACAGCAAAACCCAATTGGAGGAGACGATGAAAATTGACAAAATGATGGAAATCCTCAAAGAGCAGAGGAAGAAGTCGGAGGAGGACGCGGATCGGGAGAAAAACATCGAGAAGATCATTGAAACCATGAACGGAACGATCAGGACAAAAGATACTATAATCATGTCCCACAAAATCGCTTTGGAGGAGGCCGAAAAAACCGTGGAAAAAATGCAGTCTTACAAAATCGCTTTGGATTATGCCGAAAAATCCGCCGAAAAAATGTGGTCTTACAAGAAAACTTTGGCGGCGGCGGAGAAAAAGAATGCGGATTTTGAGCAGGAGCTCGAAAAGGTTAAAATAAGTCTGGACGACGCGAATCGGATGAAGCTTGCGATGCAGGATCGGTGCTTGGAATCGGAGCGGGACTATCGAGCAGAGCTCAAGGAGATGAGGAAGGTGGATGCAACTGCGGATCAGAAGCTCCAAGATGAAATCAGGGAAATGGAAACCTCAATCACAAACCTTGAGGAATCAAAAAAGGAGCAGAAGAAATTCTACAAAGAACAGCTTGCAACGGTGAAAGAAGAGTTGGAATTGCAAAAGGTTCTTCGAAAGGAGGACGTCGACAACCTTGAGCAGGCGATGACAGCAATCGACCAGATGGAGAACAGAAAGCAGAAGCTCCTGAAGGAAACCCAAATGACACGGAATCGGAATGCGGAATACAGGAAGGAGGTCCAGGAGTTCAACGTGAGGGTCGAAGCATTGAACGACACCATAATGACAACAGAGTTGGACAATGTTAGACTGAGGAAGGAAGCCGAAGGCCTGCTGAACCAGATTCGCGATTTGGAATCAAAAATCCAAAACATCAAGACTGCTTTCATTTCGAGGGAGGAATCTATGAAGCAGACCCCTAACTCTGCTTCTGCCGCCGGGGGTGGGACGACTCAGGGGACCAGTTCCAAATCCCGGTCTACTCCGTATTCATGGACCAAACCGGCGAAGGAAAAGAAAGAAGACCAGAATCCAGCCGGACGGGCAGCCTCAACAGCCGGAGACGGGGGAGTCGGAGAACCCGAGAAGAAGAAATCTAGAAGTTCCGAGAAGAAGTCCCAAAACTCTAATACTGCTTCTGCCGAGAAGAAAAAATCGCGGAGTGCCGAGAAAAAGTCCCAAAATCCGAGCGGTGATTCTAGTGAGAAGAAGAAAGCGAAAAGTTCCAGCAAACCCCAACACTCTAACACTGCTTCTGCCGGGGTGAGCGCCCATAGCAAGAACGACAGGATCACGGTCGAAGAGCTCAAAAACATCATTATCCCGACGACGTGGAGTGACGCGATGGAGAAGAGGGTTCAGATGACCAGGGAGGAAATCATCTGTAAGATGATCATTATGGAAAACGAAGAAATTCTTGGTACTGAATATATCCAGCAGACCCTCGAAATCACCCTCGATTACATGGAGGAAAGAACGAGTCAGAGGGGCCTCCTGACTGGACTAGAAATGCTTCGGAGCGCGTACGGGTCGGTGGCGCCGGTCGCATGCCATTGCGTCAGGGACATGGTTAACAACATCATCAGCGGGGCCGACTGGAAGCAGGCCGAGGAAAACACCAAAAGAATGCTTACAATCAGCATCATGATGTCGAATCTATTTCCCAATGAAAGTCTCACTTGGGTTCAGATGGAGATCGCGGCGGCGAAAGTCACGCCGGCGATCAGGGAGAAAGACGACGTGGGCCGGGTATTCATCTCCAGACCCGAACAGAGGGATTACGACAAGGACGGGGTAGTGGAGAGAATCCGGAATTCGTTAAAGAACTTCTTCTCAGCGCTTCATCCTGACAAAAACCAGGTCCATCTGGATTCGGGGCGGTATGCCCAATTCAGATTCAAGACAATGGAGGATTGGAAACGGATTACGGTCACAGCGGGCCATCTCCAGGAGACGTTCAAAATCGTTTCGCAACAAGACCCGGCGGTGGTGAGCTACAACACTTCTTCTGAGACGGAGGAGCGACTCAAACTGCGAAGACACGGGTTTCAAATCCTTTCGCAGCACATCAAGAATTCTTCAGAGGAGTATGAGAAAATCTGCCGCGAAAAGATGGGTAGCGGAAAGCTTGTCCAAAGTCTGCTTCAAGAGGCCTTAAAGCAAGCGGAGATTGCAACCGGAAATTCTAGCAAGAGGGAGCACTTCAATTGGAATCCTTATTTTTCGAGGGGATCTAATCAAGTATAAGAATCGACGGCTGTTCAACAAGAAATTCTTTCGGAGGGCTTATCGTTGGAGGAAACAGAGTGGCATCCCACGAGAAGAGGAGCAGAATGGAGTGAGAATAACGCCGGAAATCCAACAAGAAATTCTTTGATATTTTTTTCCTTTCTTTGACTCTGAAGCCGAAAAGCATCGAAGAATATGAACGCGTCACTGATTTCTAAAACCTCTACAATCTTTTGCTGAGACCATAGGAATTCTTTTTGTCAAGTTTTGTAAGAACTCTTCCTCGAATCCCGTGCCAGACCCGTTCTTTCAAGATGACGCTTCAAATGCCTCGACTCAAAAGCCTGTACATGTTATCGGACGACATCGCGGAGCATGTTATTATGGAGAAAATGCCGGACAGTTTATCGAACGGAAATAAGAGATCCAAGGTCTTCGACCTTGGAGACAAGAAAATTCAAGTTTACGCCGGGGGTCCGACGCACGCGTTAGTCTTCACCGGATATCAGCTTGGAGAGAAGGCTAGGCACCGGATGATCAAGGAGCTTCTAGAATCGCTTCCCGCGAAGGTCAAGAACCGTGTCAAGGTCGGGTACGCGGGACCGAGTGGAGAAACAAGGATCGATACGCCCGCAAAAATCAATGCTTTAATCAACGCAGGAGACGCTGAATATCACGCGATTCCGACGGAACTGAAGGAAAAACGCAAAGAAGCTGCGAAAAAGGCGAAAGAGAAGCGCGAGAAGCGGGAGAACAAGAACTATTTTGAGAACGAGCACGAGGAGAGCAGCAAGAGCAGTGCAAAAGTTGTCGGTCTCGAAGATGAGGTGAAAGAGCTGAAGAAGATGATCAAAAAACTGCTTCGAGACTCGGAGGAGAGCTCTACTCGTAGTTCCAGCAATCGAAGGGGGTTCACACCCGCCAAGACCGAGTGGTTCGCCATCACGGAGGATGATGATGAGGACATGAAGCAGCAGCTTCAGAAAAGAATGAGAACCAAGAGTAAGGAGTAAATCGTTCCAAATAAAAGTTTATTTATTTGGAACTCTACATCTGCTTCTACCGCGGAACCGGAGATTTTGGGACTCAAATTCTGCTTCTGCCGCGGACCACCGGAGACTGGGAAACTCAAATTCTGCTTCTGCCGAGGTGATAAAGGTCAGAAACCGATGTTGGAACTTCAAAAATTAACAGGGGATGGAACGGCCCAGGGGAAACGGTTAGAAAGAGCGAATCTTGGCTTCATGGAGCCAACTTCCAACGGTGGGGGACCAAACAGGACAAAGGATCTCAGCTCGTATGAAATCTTTTAGCCCAAGGGAAAATCCGAATTTGCTGAGGATTTGTGTTAATTGTGGGAAACTTCGGAAGGAAATCGTGAATTTTAAATGAAATTATGGTGATTAAGACTTCAGCAAGACAAAAAGTCCGAACTTGTTGGGGTTTAGTCTGTCCAAAGAGAACTTTTTGAAGAGCTCTTTGGAAATAAGGATGATTTAAGATAAAACCCTCTTCAGCTTCGGACTTAAAGATCCATCTAATCTACGGGCCCTCAAGATTTTGACTGAAGAGGGCGGTACTACAACGCCCAGAAAGACTCCGAAAAGGGCGGTTCTACTACGCCCACACCAACTGAAAAGGGCGGTTCTACTACGCCCACACCAACTGAAAAGGGCGGTTCTACTACGCCCACACCGACTAAAGAAGGGTGGTACTATTACGCCCAGAGAACCTCGCTTTAATGGGCGCTACCAAGCCCAGAACATCTTCACGGGTGGTACTATTACACCCACACATTAGCACTGAAAATTGGTCAGAGATTTGCCCCTAACACCGCTTCTGCCGAGGTTCAGTTTAGAGGGGATGGGACGAGACGATAGCGCAGAATCCTTGGGAAGAAGCCCTAAAACTGCATCTGACAAGGACGCGCTGGAGTGGCGACACCGACCGGAGTCGATGCCGGGAAAGCCTCAAAAACTGCTTCTACCGACCGCAGGAGACGAATCCAGGAGGGAAGGGTGTGTTGTGGTTGATAAAAATGCAACATCGAAATTTCGGGTCTGAATTTTCGCTTTATCCTCCTCGAGAAATCCTTTAAGAGCCTGAGAACGATGGACGAAGCAGAGTTAGAGATTTTCTTTTTTGACTTCCCGCTCTTCATCCGAAGAAAAGTAAGATTTTCCTGTGATATCAGCATCTTCATACACGAAGGAGCTTACCTCATCCATATTCCAAGCGGGGATGGGGTTTTCCACCTCCGGGAACATAGGGCTCTTCTCGGAGATGGACACCCCAGAAAGCAGATCTTCTTCGGCTTGCTGGAATACGTTGAAAAAATCCTCTTCTTCCTTGTCGATCCTTCTTGCTCTCGCAACCCTTCGGGCTCTAGCCAAATCTCCGAAAGAATAGTCATCGCTGTCACATGTCAGGATTCCACTGTCTGACTGATCTGACTCGCCATCTTCCTTGACTTCCTGGATTCCCCGACACCGGCGCCGCTCCTCCATTTCCCAACAATTTCTTTTTCTTTTCTTGACGAGTACTCTTCGGATTCTAGCCTCCGGGTTTCTCCGATTCCTCTTCAAAGTTGTCTTCGCAATTCGGTTTTCAAGGCTGTCGATTTTGGTTCTCGAATCGATTCCTCTCTTAGCTGCAGCCGCCTTCATTTCTAAAGAGTCTTCCCCCTCGTCTTCGTTCCAGGGCCTTAAGTTGTTAAATTTCTTGACTTGCTCCCACGCGGCATCACAGCGAAGTTTCTCTTCTTTGAGGAGTTTCTTTCTTTCCAAATCCTTCAACGGTCCCTTGAGCCGGACTATTTGCTTCTTATGCCCATCGGTCTTCGGGTTGTTGTCAACATCGGCAGAAGCAGAGTTGTCGACTCCAGCAGCGGGTTTCGAGTTGACGTTTCCAGCGGCCGAAGCAGAATTTCCGTCTCCAACAGCGGGTTCCGAGTTGACGTTTCCAGCGGCGGAAGCAGAATTGTCGACTCCAACAGCCAAAATCTCAAACTCCTCGCTGCTGCTTTCGTCATCCACCGCGTCTGTTCCGGTACACCAAATGAGACGATTTGATCCTTTTTCAAAGACCTCAACCGTCTCTATTCGGGGAGTCTGACTGACTCTCGTTGCGAAGATGCTTTTTCCCCATTCCATGGAGGGCTTTGGAGTAGGATTCGAAGAAGTATTCGGAATTTACAACTGATTAAGACCAGAAAGAATTTCTGGGCTCCGTAATTTTATCTCGGAAAAGATTCAAATTTATTTCAACTTATTCCCGTCTTAAATACCGTCACCAGGCTGCTCAAGCAGGTCTCACTGTTTTGGAAGTTTGAAAATGGAAAAAAATAAATCTGCTCCTACCTAAAATCTTTTATCGATATCTATTCAATTTACCCGATATTCACGTTGCTACTATGGCCTCTATCGCCCTACAGACACGCGTTCTCCTTAAACACGACTTCTTCTAATCTCATTCGCCGCTGATTTCCTTCGAATCCAGATCCTGTCGAAGCGAATCAGGGGGGGGGGTTTTTTTTCTCTTTTTTTTTTTTTTTTTCAAAGTTACTCCTCTAGCCGAAGAATTTCTGTCGAATTCTTTTCAGAGTTCCTCAGGCTCCAGATCCTGGTGTTTCCAGAACCTGGGCTTTGGAGCCCTGCCGAGATTCGACCCTCCCATACCTGATATAGACATATAGATGTACATATATATAAGCATTTCTTCCCAAATTTCAAATTCAGAATCCTCCTCGTCCTATAATCTTCTCACAAATGTTAAAGCGTTTTTATGGTCTTGATCCTCAAGTCTTCAAACAGCACCGTATTAAAGCGTTTCTTTAGAATCGTCGTACTGTACTCCAAAGCATTTCTCCTCAGTTACTGCTTCGCGGAAGAGGAAGAAGAACCACCAACCTGCTCGTTCCTCAGGTGTTTTCTCTGAGGTCCCCCAAAATGCTCCTGGTACGCTCTCCCAGCGTGCTCGTTATACGCCCTCCAAGCGAGCTTCGCCTTCTGGTTCGCCTTCCCCGCTTTTTCAGCCGATTTCTTAGCCTCCTTGTTCGCAATATCCGCCGCCTTTTGGAGCTTGTCGGAAGTTTCATAAAGCTTCTTCTCCTTCGCCTCAGCCTTAAGTTCGGAAGCGGTCTTAACGGCTTTTTTCTTGGTCTCTTCAGAAGCATTTTTCTTGGGTTCGATGGCGTTAACCGATTTTTTCATCGGAATCTTCTTGGGCAGCGGCGCTTTCTTCTGTTCCTTTTTCACCTCAAGAGCCGCCTTCGTTGAATTAAGCACCTCCTGCGCCACAAGAGCAGACTTCGTTGAATTAAGCGCAAGTTTCCAAAGCTTTTCTTGGAGTTTTTTCTTCATCGCAGCCAACTCAGGACCCTCCGTGCTGGAAAAAGCAGTATTATTGACCACCGTCATCATTGCGATCCTCTCTTTGGCTTGCTGCATAATCTCCTCCACTTTAGGGTCCAAACTGGTAAAAGGAGTATTTTTGCTGCTCGTCGCCATGGAGCTCCGACTCCTCTTCAGATTGTTAGTGCTTTTTTGCTGCAACTCCGTCTCCCTCGGCCGTTTCCGCCCCATCAAGATGTCCCCCGGCCTCCGCGTTCCACCGGAATTGGGGGGCGTAGTGTTGTTGATTCCGCCATCGGACTTCTCCTTAGAAGTGCTCTTTTCTTCTTCGTCGGACATGTCGTAATCCATGCAGCTGTCCTTAATCCCAAAGACACGCTTGCCCCCAATTTTGTGGAATCCGGACACCGGACCTTCTCCATCGGAAGGAATGTTACTGAGATACTGTTCCCGGGCTTCTTTTTCTTCGGGGATGGATTCAAGGATCTGCGAGTAGCCCCCGATTCCGTACCCCATATCCGTGGGGTCCTCCTGGGTGTAGAAGGACATCTCCGCTCCAATGCCGGGAATAAAATCCTCTTCCTCGGCGTCAGAAGCAGAATTGTCAATCCCAATGGCGGCGGTGTTCCCAGCGGCAGAAGCAGAATTGTCTTCAGTCCAGAAATCGTTTTCGCCCGAGATGGAAGGAACGCTATTCGACATTGCGGTAGGAATTAGAGTGAGAAGAATTTCTGAATTTGAAATCTGACTAGACTCTTTCGAGTAATTTCCCTGTGCGGTGGAGGTGGTTAAGATAAAATGAACTTTAAAGCGTTGTTATGTTTTCTTGATTATCCAAGTTCTTTTAATTCGACTGTGGTACGGTAGACTGAGACCAAAGACGGTAGATTCCCCGGTATGAAAGGCTCAAATTCGTTGTTTTCTTGACCGGCTGATACCGTAAACTCGACTGTGGTTCAGTGTGAAGGGCTCAAAGAAATTCAGAGTAAGGATTTTCTTGATCGGATTTGTCTTAACCGGAGTTAACGTCCAATTCAGAGTAAGGATTTTCTTGATCGGATTTGTCTTAACCGGAGTTAGCGTCCAATTCAGAGTAAGGATTTTCTTAAAGTTGGTAGTTAAGAGTGTCTGGGTAAACGCCGAAGATCTCCATTTAGTTTCAAGAAGCCCTGTTCGAGTTTCTTGCTTAGGTTTTGGTCTTCATTGGCTTTGTTTCCAACACTGCTTAGTTTACTGATGATAAGAATTATTAAACCCCGAAAAATTTCCGGATAGGATAAATGGCCGGTCCCCCACCGATTGGAAGCCGTGAGCGGAACAAAAGTTCATGTATAAGTTCGGATTCGTTTTGGATTAGTCCAGCCGGAATCTGTGAGTTTCAAACGTGGTGTTTCGTCCTCCTGACGTGTTTAAGTTTCTTCAAGTACGAAATCCTGACCTTGTCGTGTCGGAACTCCGAACTTGAAGCAGTGTTTTTGTCTCTGTGGTGCCGCCCATTGTTCGGCCCAAGAGACTTTTCTTCAGCGAACCCGATATCGGATTCGAAGAAGTTTATCGATCCCGAGGAACGTCTTTCAACGCGCTCAGCCCCGGGTCTGAAATTTGAAGTTGATGTTTGTGTTACAAATGTAAAGTGATTCTTTCTTATGCTTAAACGATGAAGTTACTGGTTTCTACAGTTCCGTTCTCCTCCCAGAACCCACAATAAAGTAAGAATTTCTTGATTTTAGATAAAATTCCTTCTCAAGTTTACTTCTTTTCAGCGGCTCTTCGATCCTCTTCTCTTCTTCGTTCGTGCAGTAATTTCCGCTCCCGTCTCAAGCGGGATTCTTCTTGCCTTAAAAACTCGGCATATTCTTCCGCCTCGATTTCTGCGATCGTCCCCTCCGATAATTCCAGTTCCGCGATATCGGCTGCGGAAAGGTTAAAGAATCCATCATCAAGAGGTTCTTGGTTTTCCGCCACCGGGGTTGTAGGAGCTTGGACCGCAGGAAGAATTTCTTGGATTTTTGTCGTCTGGGCTTCAGGAGTCTGTGCCGCTGCTGGAAGGATTTCTTGGATTTCCGACCCCTGTTCGGCAGGGATTTGAACCCACTTCCAGTTCCAGAAGTGGGGTCCAACAGGGGTTGTCCACTCCCAGGTCCATCCGTCCCAGTAGTTCTGGCTGTTGTTGTCAGAAACAGGCGCACTGGACATGGCTTCGGTTTCGGATTTATGGCTACTTGTTGGTCTAGAATGTGATTGGTGATAGAGGGCTCGAGGTTATGAAGCTAAAGCCTTTCTGCCACTTTTCTCAGGATGTAGTAAAAAAAAGAAGTGTTGTGAACCCACCATCTTCTCGTCCTCTCACGACGACCATCTCGTTGGTTAGACCCACTCTGCTGCCTCCAATCTCAGATTTTGCGGTTGTCTCTCAGCGGTGGAAGCAGTATTATCAGCACCAACGGGGGAGTCTGCTTTCGATTTCGCGAACTAGCTGGAAATTCAAAATCTAATTCTTGACCACCTCCGCTCCTGCATCCGAATCTTCGTCCTTGATGATGGGGTCCGAAGAGTCCTTGGCGCCCTTTTTAACATATTCTGCTCTCAGCTTTTTCTCTTGCTCCGCCGCGTCCCGAGCTTTCTTTTCGGCAGAACGTTTTTTCATAAATTCCGTTCTCCTCTTCTGCTCTTGCTCTTCGGCCTCCTTCGCTTGCTTAGAGGTTTCTTCCGCCTGCTTCGAGACCTCCGTCACTTTCTTGCTAATTTCAAGATCTTTATTAAAAAGCTCCTCCTTCATAATTGTGAGAGCTTTTAACTCAGCTTCCATGCGTTGGATCTTTTCTTTGAGCTCTGCATTCATCTTTAGAACCTCCTCGTTCTTGCTCTCGGTGTCGGTCGGCCCCGGTTCCATCCACTTCGGGTCGGAATAGTCCTCTTCGGAAGCATTTTTATTCTCCTTTTGGATGTCGTTCGACTCCTTCTCTTGCTCTTGATTAGACTTCTGCTGTCCCTCCTGGTCCTTTTTTTCAATCCTCTTGCTGATGGAGTTTTCCGACGAAGATCTCCTCCTCCCCCACCTGTTGCGCCTCCGACTGCTTTTTTTATCCTTCTTTTTTCTCGACCTTCCTTGAGGGCTAAGGTTGATACGAAGCGGTTCTTTCTGAGCACCTTCTTCGGGGTTGTCAGCGGTCGCGCCTAAGCAGTGCTCTTCGGATTTCGTTTTATCAGCAAGGTTTCCGGGCTTGGCTTTGATCCCCAGGATCTCAAGAGCTCGTTTGAGATACTTGGGGTCAAGAATTTCTTCCTCTTTTTTCCCGTTCCGCAGGTCTTGTTGTTTGAGCTCCGCAATTGTGCTCTCGATCATTTTAGCTCCTGGGGTTACCTCCCACTGGTTGTTGGAATACTCAGGCCTTGAAATAAAAGCGTCGGCGGAAGCAGTATTGGAATCAGGCTCTTCGTCGCACCAGGCGGAGATCAGATCCGCGGCCCCAAGTTTTTCCCCAAGTTTTCCAAGCTTCTTTTGGTCCTTCAAAATTTTCTGCTCCAGACCTTCAATCGTTTTCAGGGTATTTTCCTCGTCGAAGCTCTCCCACTGCTCGTCTTCTTGCTGGTCCGACCCCGGGATAAGGCAATTCTCCCCGTCCGCAAGTTTTCCCAGTGCTTTAGCAATGTTCTCCGACTCCTCGTCCTTCTTTTTTAACCATAAAGCAGTGTTATTTGAGATTTCCTGCTTGGCTTTGAGGGTTTCTCCATACCCTTCGACAAGAGCTCCGACAGCGACATCCGCCTCCATCTGTTCCTTGCGGCGAATCCTCCATTTTCTTTTCGGGTCGTGGACCGTTCCAATGGCCCACTCCTCAATGTCTTCTTCTTCGTTTTCCTTGATCGGCCACTCCCGTCCCTGGAGT
>JACKZZ010001490.1_pt1 | contig 12744 bp, 8 predicted proteins | sample 8027871 | NCBI WGS metagenome assembly JACKZZ01 (sample SAMN15724774, study PRJNA655200) | protist metagenome | isolation source: fluorescence activated cell sorting (FACS) single amplified genomes of... | place: USA: West Boothbay Harbor, Gulf of Maine | collected 2000-07-19
TACCCCTCGTGGTCGATACCGACAAAGGGCCCGAGCGCTATCTCCTGCTCGCGTTACGCGCACCTGGCGACGCTTCGAAGGTGGCGCTCTTCCTGCAGGTGCTGGGAATCGTGGGCGGGTCCAAAGGCCTCGCGAGCGCAGGGGCGACGGTGCGTGAACGGCAGCAGCTTCCTTTCGTGGCGGTGCAACTCGGCGGCGAGAGAACCACCGACCGGCTAACCAAGAAAGTAAACAAAGAGTCGCTCCCCCTGTTCGCGCTGCAGGCAGTTTTTCTTGACCGCAGCTTCTATCACAAGGAAAAATCCCGTCTCCCCATATCGAAACGGCATGATTCCGAAAATTTGCGTTGCTGATTTGAGACCACAAATCGCGTCTGTCTTGCAAGAAGACACGTGCACAGGCTTCCTGGCCATTATGGAAGCGATTTGGCATGCTAGGGGACAGCCGTTTGTAATTCTGAGCAACTAGACCCAAGCGCGAACGCCCCTACCTAGGCTGAGGATCTGGCTGCGATGCCTTGCTGCAAGGCCGCGCGCATTTGTGTACGGAACTCCAGCATCAGAAACTCCGTCGCGATATGGGGAGGGGACATTTTCCCTCACGATAGCTTCCGCCTCTTCCCCAAGGAGTCCAAAAGGAAGTTTGCGATGGAGTATCAAATGCAAAAATGTCTGGGTCTGGAACAGAGCAATTTGTCATGCTAAATCTGAATCATGTATAAAATCTGTGTTGCATGATTGCCAAAAGCTGTCCAGCACTTTTGACCTAATCGAGAGGCAGTTTCCCGTGCAGGATAGGCATGATAGAACTCTCACAGAATTTGTCATGCTATGTCCTACGTACCACCAGACCTCATGGGTCATGGAAAAGCTGCATGACAGTTCTGCCACTCTTCCAGACCCAGACATTTTTGCAGTTGATATGGAGGTTTTGCCAACCATTGCGAGGGATCCTAGTCGCAAATTAAAACCTTTCGAACCATTGCTCGACCCGCAAGTGACGGTTGATGACAAAAACTTCCGAAGAGAGGCACAAAAGTTTTTCTCGTTCCCCTCCAAACGAGGGGAGTACGCTTTCGTGGATCCCTATTTGACCCTGATTTGGGAGCGTGCGGCCAGGATGGCGATGCCGGTTACGTCGTACCATAGCGCAGTACTCGACAGTAAGAGCAAGGCGACGGAAAGATATAAACTGCTGTTATGAGAGAGCACAGCTCCCCCTCCCCCTCATTTGTGTTGCATGAGCAGCAATAAAACCACCAGCGCACATTGAGCCTGCGCATGACAACTTCATGCGCGTAACGTACTACTAGTCTGGAAGAAGGAGAATCTGTCATGCAAACGGTACCACAAGGCAGCGCAGCACAAATGAGGGGGATGGGGAGTTGTGCACTGTCATAGCTGGGTGACAGTGTCTTGCAGCCTTTCGTGCGGGACTTGAGGCCTGTAGTGGGTCCAGCAAGTGCAAAGAGTAGGCCTACGGCACGCTACTTCAATGGTGCCGAAGTTGCGGCCGAGTTCTGCACGCATCTGCTCACCACGCCCGGGCCCTGGGAAGAGTGGGGCGGCAAAGAGAGGGGCTGGCCCAAGAGACCGACGGTGCATCAGGCGGCGGTGCAGTCTACTCCGGGCGGGGTCTACGAAAACGCCAGCTTTTCCGCGACCTGGGGCCTAGCGTGGGTGCCTAGTGCGCTGAGCACGCCCCTCGCAATAACGAACGAAGATGAGGGCTCTCGCACGACGTGGCTCAAGCAGAAACGCGCCTGGGTGGAGCCGGCAGACTGGGACAAAGACAAGTTGCACGCCGTTCTTGAAGATGGCAGAGGTCCTGACCGACCACGTACGCCCTCTCCTCGCGCGCAGTCGCGGAGTACAAGTAATAACAACGCAGCAATGAAACCGGTGGAACAAAAAAGGAAAAAGAGTCGGACCCCCGGCCCCAGAGGTAGAAGAAGAACCCAACGCGAGGACAAGGGGCCTTTTTACCGCTACGGGCCGATGAGCACCCCTGAATCCGCCCCGGCTCTCGAAGTGGCAGAAGATGAGCGCGCGTGGGCGCTCACCCCTGAGACGATGCGAGAGCAGTGGCTGCGCGTGCCGGGTGGGAGCCGGGTGCCCGTTCTGGACGAGTACCTCCTCGACAACCTGATGCCGCGCGGGTTGTTCAGCAGGGAGGCGGTGGAGGTTTTACGAGGTGTGCCAGTTCCACGACCCAATATTGTCCTTCACGGGGCCCTGCTGGCGAACGGAGATGTCGGAAACGGCATAAGGAACATGCTCGTGCGCGAGAAATACAAGAAAATTTTGGCCAGGATGAAAGACCTCAAAAGTACTAGAACTGTATGAAATGCAAATATGTCTGGGTGTGGAAACTTGTGACGCAGGGAAGGGAGTGTTTAGCACATTGCAGTGCGCTTCACCCCAGCATGTGCATGACAAGTTTTTCTTTTTCCGTGGTTCAGAGTTCGTCTTCGTTGCGTACCCCGCATGAGAATAAACTGCGTTTTTGCATGACAGACAAGGGGACTTCTTCGCTCCCCTGCACTACAGAGTTTCTTCAACTCATGCCAGACTAGCATGACAGGTCTCGCAATCTCCCAGACCCAGACACTTTTGCAATCCATAGACTGTCCCTGCAAGTTTGCTGCAGAAAGAGCTGATAGAGTTGGTCGGAGACGAGGACGGCGCCGGCCTGCTCAAAGCGGCATCAGCCTTTGACGGGACGTTTTTCGACGAAAGCGGTAAAAAAGCGGTGGAGAAACTGATCGCGCGGGTTGAAAGGGAGGTGCTCCCAACAGCAAGCGAGGAACAGCTTGACAGCCGCAAGATCGTCGCAAAGCTAGTGAAGCAGCAGGTCGTGCAGAAAGGCGTGCGGAAAAACAAGGGCGACACGGGGGCACGAACGACAGCAAAACCGCAAAGAGGAGCGAATTCCAGGAAAGCACAAGAAGAAGATAGGCGACTCCGTGTGGAAGCTGCTCTCCTCAGCGCCGCAGCTCCAGGAAGTACTAGTGACCCGCTGACACGACGGAATAAAAACGGTACCAGCAGGGGTCAGGTACTCGACATAACTTCCGCTACAGACGGGGGCGCGGGCGGGACAGCGGTTATGTTGCAGCAATACACGGCGAATTTTCTGCAAGACGCCGGCGCAGCCATGGTTAACGAGTTCGCCATAAACTGCGTTGTGGTCGTGGCGCCAGATGTAGAGGTGGTGTCGGATCTTCAGGTGGCCCCAGAAACTGGAACTGTGACTGATGCATAGCTAGACACTGCCGCGAGATAAAACCGCAAACTGTTTTTATAAGTACGCAGGAGCCATTTTTTTGCTATTTTGCGGATGGTTTTTCATTTTTGTTTTTGATCATGGCTTTGCTTTAGCTTTCGCATTAGCTTTCTCACTACTTAGCAGGGTTTATCTTTTTGAAAAAGTAACAGTAAGCACTTCTCTTCTAGTACACATGCATATTGTTATAGATGCTGTAAAGGTAATGATCGAGGTCCTCTGGTCCTCACCCTCAATAACATAGACCCTCTAGGTGCCGGTTGAGAGTCCGTTTTTTGCGCCTGCCGTCCGGTGTAGCTGACCAGGATGATCAATATGTAAGTATATAGTATGCTGACCCCTCAGCAGCCAGGTGGCAACTGTTTTGAAAAATATAAGAAAAACAAAAAATTATACATAGAGGTGGAAATTAAAAATAAAGGGCTGACTCTAGTATGGGAAGTAGATGGGATAACGATAAGCACGTACTGATATTGTTATTCTCATTTGTCCTCCTTCAATTTCAGAGACAGTGGCGGTACTTCTCTCGAACAGTACTTCTCTCGACGCGAGATATGTATTTTTGGAGTATCTTCCCCCGAATTAGTGACTTTTGAAATTGAATGGCATTAAATGCTGCGCTTGAATTTCATTTTCTCGTGGTCTGAATCAATTTTTTCTTGCATGCTTTCGGCTCTGTTTAGTATATTTTTACGAAAAAACTAAACGTGCATCGATGACGAAATCAACATATCTGAACCAATTCTTCTTTGCTCGACCGAACGAAAACTCCTATGCACAAAGGCTAGTTTTAGCTAGGCAAAGTGTTTTCGATCCATGAAAGATCCCATCGAGATCCAGTGCATCTTTCCTGAGCTTCCGAATGCGGAAAACAACGACTGAGTGGCTCGTGGTACATCACAAGAGCGCTTGCTCTGGGTGGTCCGTAATTAAACATCAGTAGTCGCAGCCTCTTTAGTACACAGATCACAGCAAGGACTCATTTTTTTTTGGTGAAAAAAGGTCGCGCTCGTCGTACGTAAGACACCGACACTTCGTTTATTTTTGCAGAGGCGGAGACAGTGTTCTTCAAATTCTTCTTCTTCTTCTTACTTCGGAAGCAGACCAGGTCACTTTTTTCGCGATGGCGCAGACGCGTTCCGTTTCGTTACAGCCGTTCATCTCCTTGAAATTTCAGCGCGTCGTATGGTTGACGTGGATCATAAATCTACTTAATCTGCCCGAAACTAGCAAAGTCCAATTTGTTGTGCCGCGAAGCTCCAAAAAATTCGCAGTCGCATGATAAGTCCAGGCTGAAAACATCATCAAGACGTATCTACTTCACTGACATTTCATCGTTGAATCTGTCTGGCGCCAAGATGGCGGCCTCCTCGTCCACGAGTTCATCTACAGATCCAGCGGCTCTTGTCGCAGCCCCTAATAGCCGAGTTCCTTCCGCTGCTGCAAAACCTTCTCCCGAAGCGATCATCCAGCCGCACCAGCGTGACCCGCTTTGCGTCAAAATTCGGGAGCAGACACTCTGCGTAACGCGTACTGCGCTGGAGAGCGCACTGGGGTGGACACCAAACAGCACCGAGTACGAGGAGCTGGTGAAAAAGTTGGACGTAGAAAAGGCTGAGTCGGTCTGTGCTGACTTTTCTCCTGCAAGTACCTCTGGGGAAAAAACAAATCTTGATACACAGCCTGCGGTGATCTTTCTCCGTCCAGGGGATACACTGTCCACCGTGCCGGACGTTTCCGCAGAGAAGCTCCACGACGAGCTGAGTCGCGAGCTTCGAGACGCTGCTACAGGAATCGGGCTGCTGGGCGATGAGCAAGCATCAACGCGCAACGCAAAAATGCCTGGAGATGGCTCTGCGAACGATAAAACCGCAACAAGCAAATCTTCCACAACCGAGATGAGTTCCAGCACAACAGAACCGCATCAAGGCTTGCGAGCCGACGGGCCGCTACAGTGCGTGGTGCAGAAGCAGTTGCAACTGGATGGCAACGAGGCGCACCCCGACGAATACGAGCAGTTTGCCGCTCCGCTTTTGGAGACTTCGCGAAAAGTGTGTGACTTTTCGGAGCGGGTCGATCAGTGCATGGAGCGGAAACAGCAGGTCTTAGACGGCATTGCCGGCGCCCGAAAAAAATTCAAGTTTCTGGAACACATCATGGAAAGGCAGATGCAGGTATCTGTGCCAGATCTCGTAGACACCGACGCGCCGAGCATCGTCTCAGACGCGATCACCCGAGCAGGTGGGGTGGGAATCCGTTTTCTTTTGACGAAAATGGGCGGAGTAGAGATGGCGAGAGGAACAGCACTGACGGTTGCTACGTCAGGGAAAATGCCGGCGGCGAGGCTGATCAACGTGTGCGAAACGCTGGAAAGTGTGGTGCGCCAGTATGCCGTTCTGGGCGAGACGGATTTCCTGGTCAGTGCGGTAAAGCAGCTGGAGCAGCAGTTTCCACTACCACAGAACACGTTTGACCGGCGACCGCGATACCGCGAAGAACCGGTGTTGTTGTCTTCCGTGCCAGAGAACCAGTACGGCCTCAAATGGACCGGACAAGCATTGGAGGAGGAGCGCGATGCGCGTGCATTGGAGCGTAACACGGACCCTCACTTGCTGCGTTTTTCATCTCTGCACACCTTCCTTTACTATTACGAAGAGGATGTTCCAATCAGGGAATGGACATCCTTCGCAGGAGTCCTTAACCTGCGCGTATGTCTTTATAGCGGAGACATTGTTCACTGTCAGATCCTTGGGGACCGGGAGCGCAGGAGCAAACACGCACGGAGTCTTCTAGCGACCGACGATGTGGAGCAGGACTGCATCGACCTAGGAAGCAGCTGGGCGATCGACTTCGGATTTTTGAACCGCGGCGTGCAATTTATCTTTTCCACGGGCATGATGCCGCCTTTTCCACGGGCTTTTCCCACCACGGACGCCGATGGCACTGTATCGGACAAGTACACCAAAGTCGAACTGTTTCAAGTGGAGCCCGACGATTCGGAAGCGGAACTCAGCGAGTCCGCGCGCCAAGAAGAGGAGCAGAGCGACTATTCATCGTCTTGTTCCAGCGGGTCCGAGCTGTCTGAACATGAGGACGACTCCGCCTCTCCACGAACTGCGAGAAAATCCAAAGGTGCTCTTCTGCTTCGTTTTTTCAACTCCACAACACCAAGCAGGAGTGCGGTGGCTCAAGGAAAAAAGACTGCTCAACGAAAAAAGACTGCGGTGGCTCAACAGCGGACCCCCGCAAAAAGAGTGCTCATGCACTTCAAAACGCGTGAGCAAGCAGCGAAGCTGTACGAGGAACTGCAGCTGGTGCGTAAAATTGTCTGCGACTACGCCGATACGTCGGCGTTTAAAGACATCTTGACGGGCAAAAACTGCGAGGGCTTGGAGTGGAAGCACGTATTTCGCGGGGAGGCGCACACCTTCGAGCCTGAGAACGTCAAGTTTCTCATCGAAGAACTACGAGAGACGCCTTCTGCCGAGCCAAGTTTCGACGAAAATAGCACCTCTCTAGTAGAAGACGAAAATAATCCCAGCATTAGTGGTGATGCTTCAGCGGAGGTGGCAGCTTCTGCCCGTACAACTTCAGGCCGCACAGGACGTCCCAGTGAGAAGCTGCTGCCGGACGATGAAGCAGGAGATGCAGCCCCTGCAACAAGCGTTTCGCCCAGCTCTGTTGCCGCCGGGGCTCCAGTTCTCGGCCCTGAAACGGGCGAACCCACACCAGGCGGAGATGACGACCCCGGCATCCTTCGTGCCGACCAGACCTGGCTCGACGTGGCAACGGCGGTGTTTGAAAAGCGGCGGCGAAAGAAAGAGCCTATGAGGGAGCCGATCGAGATTAAATGCGTTTTTCCGCAATTGTAGAGCGTTCCGAGGGTCGTGATGAAGCGGAGGATGCTAAACTATTGATTCGACTCGAAAATTCGTGAGCACAGATGATGGAAGACTGAAAATATCCCGTGAAGGAGCAAACAAGTAGCGCTAATGCTGCTCGCAAGGAACGGATCCGGGTGTTCTAGGTTTCTTCTTTGAATCCACTCGAATTCATATTCAATATGAATTCGCGTGGCAGTGGAGATAGAAGATTTTTAGAAGACATGTGCATGATTTTACCATCTTAGAGATGAGCTGCTCTTCAACTTCAACGACCAACAAAAGCACTTATACAAACGAAACCCAAAAAGATCTCACTGTGTAGAGTAGTTCTACGCTCGTGCAGCGAGGATGCGTGGTGGGGACAAAGGAAGAAGTGCGATTTCTTCCTCCTACTTAACTTTCTACGCAGCTGCTGTCTCTATCTGAAGAAGAAGATCAAGCGAAAGCATTTTCATGGCCACTGCCGTTGTAGGCCCATATCCACCTCCGGAGGGGCTTCTAGAGAAGCTTGGAATACGAGGACGATCGCAATCAACGTAAAAAACACAGTCACAGCGAAGGAAAGTTGCGAAAAAAAATTTGATTATCAAAAACGGATCAATCTATTGAAAACTTATAAAATCAAGATGGCCTCCACGGGACCCCCAGCCGCGGCCGGTCCAGCAAGTAGTGGGCCGACGACCGCCGCGACAACCAAGCCTGTCCGTAGACTTGAACCGCGGAGTGACCCCTGTTCCTTTATCGCTCAAGAAGAAACGCTCTGCGTGACGCGCAGTGCGCTCGAGAGGGCGTTGGGATGGAAGCAGAACAGCGGCGAGTACAACGAATTGCTCAAGAAGCTCTACTCCGCAGGCCCGGAAGCAAAACATGATACGGGCGAAGACACTTTAACTTTGTTCAGGAGCTTGCTTGCCAAGCATCCGCCGGCAATTTTGCTTGGTTCCCAAGACAGGGTTTCGATCCTGCCATCAGGTTCGATTCCTCCCAAACTGATATTCGACACGCAGAAGGAAATAGAAGACATCGCCGCTGCGGTCGGATTGACAGGCACCAGCCCGGTCGGGGGAGAGGAGTTGAAAACGGTACATCTTCAAGCGCCCAGCAGTAAATCTTCTGGAACCACGCCGCCCGACGAAGGCGACAATCAAGCAAAGCTGCAGCAGGAGCCCCGCAATCAACCAAATCGGCTGGCTTGTAACGAAGAAAAAGCAACGGTGCAACGAAGAGATCGGCAGCTCGCGGTCACGTCCGCCGACGAGTATGACAATTTCGCGGCCCCGTTTTTGCAAACTGCCGAACGGGTGTGCGTATTCATTGCAAAACTACCGTACTTAGTCGTATTAATTTCGCTGCAGCATGTCGTGTGACACAGCATGTCGTGTGAAAGATCTGCTAACCGGCGTGAAACTTCACGGGAATTTTCTTTTTTCTTTTTCAAAAAATGCTTTGAGTATTTTTTGCAGAAGTGGTTGAGTTGTCATCCGGCCGGCCGACCGGATAAGAACTCAACCGCGAAGTTCCAGATTGGGTTTGTTACCTCACACTTCAAATAAAGTGAATTTGTGAAGATGCGGAATTTAGTATAGAAGTACGATTTTTTCGCAATGCATAGTACGAGTACGCTGCCGAGGTTCTACGATGTGTGAAAAAGAGGCAAAGAAGGTTGGAGCTGATAAGACTCATGGCAAGGCAGTGGGACGCCGCTGCAAGCGACAGCGATGGTACATTGCTAGACAAATGTGTCCACTACCCTAGACAGAACATCTTAACCGCGGCCGCAGCAGCGGACGGACTCTGTTTGCCGTTTCGCCTGGTGAACATGGGCAAGCACGAGATTACCGCAGGAAAGGCGTCTAGTGTGGCCGTAGCACCGTGTCCTGGTGTCCACGGTCCTGTCCGCGGCATGCTCGGACTACTGTCCAGTTCGGCGTGCTCGAGGGATTTCGCGGTCCACTCCTGTCTGATCGCAGAACCGATGCCAATACTTCGAACACTGGAAAGCGTGCTCAGACAGGAAGCCATCAAGCTCGAGGCAGCGTTTGTTGCGGACGTTGGGAAGCGGCTGGAGGAGGAGTTTCAGCTGCCGGAAGGCACGTTCGCCCGGCGTCTCCGGTACCGCGAGGAATTGTTCGACGTGGACAAGGAGGACTGCTGGGACGAAACCACATTAGCGAAGGAGCGGAGTGGTCGCCACTTTCGACACACGGCATTTCTTCGCTTCGCGACCCAGCACAATGTTGAACGCATCACCCGCTCATCGTCGGACCCGGACGCATTCCTGCATGAGCAGCACTACGGAGGCCCTTCCATCACAGTGGGTTTTCGGCAAGCTTACTTGGGATTGCGGGTCTGTCTCTATGCAGGCGAAGTGGACCACTGCTGGATCCAAAACGACGATGTGCAGACTCGGTCGCTGGATCTTCACGATCGTATCAAGCTTGGCTTGAACAGCCACTTCGGATTGCTAGACCGTAGCATACCAGTTTTTTGGTCAATGGAGGAAGCTCGGGAGGCGAGCTGCGAGGACAATTACACCGGTTTCATTGTGATCGAGCTGCGAGGACAATTACAGTTTTCCGACTGGCCGCCTGGGACCTACGAACGCGAGGAGAACGAAGAAATCGGAGTTGAAGAAGACGGTGAAAATAGCAGCTCACACGCGCGAGAAGGAGCAGCGGTAGTTCTTTACGGGCCTCTGCCGCAAACAACTGGCGACGACGAGGCAGTTGCTGTAGCCGGGGAAGATGTCAGCGCACAAGACCACGAATATTTATCCACTAATCCTGCACAGAAAGATGCGAATATGTTGACCAACGAGTCGGATTCCAGCGCCGCCCCTCCAGAGGACGACAAGCAAGCCGTGCGCATCACTTTTTATCCTGCCCCTGGTACGCTGCCCGGCGGCGGAATGGAAACAAGGACGATCGATTTCGAATTCGGTACCGGCGCAGAAGCGAGAAGATTTTTGGAGGAACTGAAGGTGCTGGTAAAGATCGTTCGGGAGCATGCCGTCGACGGCACCAGGTTTGCGGACATTGTGACGGGAGAGAAACGCGATAATTTATGGTGGAAAAACATTTTTCCCGGCTTCCAAGAGTACGCCCCCGAAAACGTAAAGTTTTTGATCGAGGAATTGCAGGATGAAACGGGATTTGTTTCTGCCGATGACGATGGCGATGTTGACGCCAGTCAGAATGAAGAAAGGCGGGACGATGATATAATTGAGGGCGGTGAACAAGACGTGTTAATGGCATCCGCTCCGGCAAACACAACAGCAGATAACAACCGCGAGAAACTTCTTCCTGACGAGGAGGAGGCGGACAATAATGCCACCAGCAGCAACGGTGGCAAAAACAAATCCCCTAGCGCACAGCAAGCGCAAGAACGGCCATCTGGCTCTGGGAAAACGAAAATAAACAAAGCCAAGATCGGGTCCGGTTTTCTCAATGAGTACCACACTTGGCTTGACGTGGCGGCGGAAGTTTTCGAGAAACGTCGTCGGCGGAGGGAACCGATGAAGGACCCAATCGAGATCAGATGCGTATTTCCGCAATTGGAGTCGTGACTGTCCACGTCGCGACTAAAGAACCGATAAAGCCGTACTGAAACGGTGGCGAAAACTAAGGCAAGACACCTTTCCGCCATCAGAGAACAAAAACGAAGCCCATTCTTTTTATATCCGACCCTTCGGTCAAACTAATAGTCCTGCAAGAAGTTCTTGATGAGACCAGCATTATTTGTTGCAACGCCCGCATCCATCGCGAAGTGCGACGCAGTTTGTCATTCTTGTTCATTTTAAAGCGCAGACAAGAGTGAGATGATACTAACTCCGTTTGCGTGTTACCAAAGGCAAAGGCAGAGACAAGTGAGTGAAAACGAAAGTAAGTCGTACTATTGAAGCAGAGCCTGCGGAGCGAAATGAGACGGACACAAGGCCAGGTTTGTGTAAGGGCGGAAAGATAGCGAAGTCAGAGTGTTGGGCAAGCGCAAACACTCAAATAAAGCTGGCTACAATTATTCCTATTGACATGCAACGCACGTGACTAACACTAGCACTAGAACTAGTGGGAGTACCGGATCTGCTGGTCCACAAGAATAGAGTATAACAACAGATAAAGTAAGATCAAAGCATGGTCGTCCCCCCCACGGATCGCGAGACGACGCAGCCGGGAGCTGTCCCGTCGGACAAGGTCGAAACCGACGCAGCCGGGAGCACCGGCCCCGTCGCGTCCAATAACAATAAAGCCGCGACCGACCACGTCAGTGTGAACGAATTCGCCGACATTGCCAGCGAGGAGGCTTTATGCATTTCAGAATTATCGTACTAGCACAACCAGAATTTACATGACAATGTTAAGAAGCATGTTGATGTTGTTTGTCATGCAGATATAGAGCAACAATCGAGACTGCAATAGCCTACTGTGCTAGTACTTGACTTTTGCATACGCCCCGGAGAGTCACCAGGAACAGCAGCAAGCAGCTGCGGTTTCCCGTCCGACCGGCGGCGCGAACAAGGCCCCGCGGGCGCCGCTGAAGGCCGAGGGCGCACCGAACGGAGCTACCATTCCGTACGACGATTCCCCCACCTGGAGCGGAGGTTCTGCCGCTGACAATGTAGGGCCGCTGGCGGGGCTCCCGAAGGCGGTGTATGTGCCCGACGCAGGAGGGGATAACATCAACGGTGAGGACAAGATCCAGCGTACCACCAATGCCACGAGCAGTGAAGATGGGCCAGCGGAACAACAAGAACAAAGCGCAGGGACCACGTCGTGTGGAAACGGGAGCGGTTCTCTGTCCTGTGGAGGAGGATCTCCTCCGGTACCAGACCGCATGGCCCAAGCCGAATTGGACTACCAGATCAAGCGGCGAAACCAGGTCCACCTGATCGTCGGCGCGTCGATCCTTTTCTCGCTCATTGTGCTGTTTTTTTGCTGTCGCAGGAGCAGGAGGACGTGAGGAGGACGGTAGTACGTAGATGTTTCTGGAACTGGAGCGGCCCGTCTCTACCACTCGATCTCCGTTGGTTATTGCTCCGAGATGGCGAAAGCCCAAGCTGTATGAAGAAGATTTAGATTAAAACTGTTTTTACTGGTTTCAAGAACACCGACTGCGAAGACAGAAGGAGCAGGCAGTTCTTCCTGTACAACTGTGACGCTTTACAAATAGAATCCGAAGAACCGACACTATTTGTGGCTGGATGGTGCTACCCAATCTTTCGCGTCATGGAGGTTGATTTTTTTATTTTTTGAAGACAAGAAGAAGAAGAAGGAGAAGCACAAGGACAAGCCTAAGCACTGCTTATCGGTATCTCCGGTTCCCACTTTCGGGTTTTTCCGAAGGGGCCGTGGTAGTGCTCTCCTGAAACGAAGTGGCTGCAGGTGGCGCTCCACATCTGAAGCCGCTCGCGACTGGATGGAGTTAGAGCAGGAAGAGCGAATTAATATATTTATATATGGAAGAAAACGGGGCTGGAGAGGGTACGGTAGAGGTTGGGGAGAGGTTTCGTAGAGGTAAAATAGAGGGTCGGAGAGGTAAAGTAGAGGGTCGCGCAAAATGAGAGGGTCGGGGAGAGGTA
>JACKZZ010018378.1_pt1 | contig 12744 bp, 8 predicted proteins | sample 8027871 | NCBI WGS metagenome assembly JACKZZ01 (sample SAMN15724774, study PRJNA655200) | protist metagenome | isolation source: fluorescence activated cell sorting (FACS) single amplified genomes of... | place: USA: West Boothbay Harbor, Gulf of Maine | collected 2000-07-19
CGAGGACACAACACGGAAAATCTTCTCAACGACGTGGAATAAACAACAACAACCGAGGGGGAAGCAGAACGCAATCGGCCATAAGAATCTCGGATTGCAGTGGGCGGCAAAAAGCAAAAGCGAACAAACAAACCGTCCTTCGAGTCAACTAACATTCCCAGTGGAAGGACTCGATTGCTTGTTCATTTTGATGCTTTTTTGGCTCGTTGGGCTCCTCTGCGTTGCCCGCGCGGTGGGAGGGATCTGGGTGACCTGACACGGGCACAAAACGAACTTCTCCCTCCAGCCAGTCCATGATGCCACAACTACAACAAACTACACCAAACTGACAAGAGAACGAACCAACAAGAGACAAGACGCACGACCAAACAAGAGACAAGAGACCACACAGAACACAGAACACAGAACACAGAACAAGAGAACAAGAGAACAACAGGAGAAGAGATTCAAACAAAAGAGAACCTCAGTTGAACGCGAAATGAAGCAATGGTGTAATAGTCTCGGATTGTGGACTGACATTTTGTTAAATTATACAAGATCAAATAAAAGTGTAGAAGGATTATATGAGTGGTTTAATCAACGAAGTGAGCCATCGAGCCATCGACAGAAGAGGGTCTCAAGTCTCAAGAGTCCCAAGAGAGAGAGAGAGAGAGAGAGAGAGGGGGGGGGGGAGAGAGTGTGTGTGTCTAAAGAGAGAGAGAGAGAGAGTCTCAAGACAGAGTCTCAAGAGAGAGAGCGCGCGCTTCGTTGCAAAAGAACTCCGGAACAAAACCGTCGCAATAGATAGTGGGAGACTAGTAGCTCACGTCAAGTCAAGTCAAGTCAAGTCAAGGTCGGACGAAGCCTGGGAGATAGATAGATGCTGTCTCGTCCAGTGTTGAAGCTGCTGAAGCTGCCCCGGCATCGCTTCGGAAGTATGCTGGAGCAGCTGGTGTTTGAGGAGAAACTGTTTCGGCAGACTCGAGACAACTGGTGCCTGTTGAGCTACGGCAAGCCAGCTCCTGCAGTGGTGATGGGGATTTCAGGGAAACCAGAAAAGCTGCTAGACGTGGAGAAGTGCCGGCGGCACAACTTGGACGTCGTGAGGAGGTTTAGCGGAGGAGGCACCGTCGTCGTCGACCACAACTCGGTCTTTGTCTCTTTCGTCTGTGAAAAGACCGTCCTCCCAAGGAAAGTCGCCAACTCACCGCCGGAGCTCATGAAGTGGTCGGCTGGGTTTTACGACTCTGTCTTTAGGCGCTGTCGCTCTCTGGACATGAGGAGGGAAAATGACGGCGGCGGTGGTCACGAACAAGCCCTGAAAACACCACCACCACAAGAGCAGACCGAGTTTGATAGAGAGACCGAGTTCAGGCTGCAACAGCACGACTATTGCTTCGGCAAGAGGAAGTTCGGCGGCAACGCGGAAAGCATCACAAAGGACAGGTGGGTGCACCATACCTCGTTTCTGTGGGATTTCGAAGACGCCAACATGGAGTTTCTGCAGCTGCCAGAAAAGAGACCCGAATACCGAGAAGACCGCGGGCACCTGGAGTTTTTGTGCAAGCTCAAAGACTACGTACCCACAGCCAGAGCACAAGCAACACTATCACCACCACCACCATCACCAGACGAGGAGGGACAGGAGACTGATCCAGGCGTTGAGGGGAGTCACCCGTCTGATTTCTTCACGGAAGCTGTGGTAGCCACGGCGGCACGCAGTTTTGAAGTCGTCGAAGTCACCATGGCGGAGGTGGAGGCATTGTTGGACGAAACGCCGGAATCCAGGCGACGCAGCACTAAGCTGGTTGATCTTGACGAGCATGTATGACACGCGACAGAATGATGTCTTCTGCCCCCAGTCCGAGGCATCACCTTCAGTACAGCTGCAGCTACCAACAGACGTAGCATGCTGCTATGTCCATACCCACGTTGGCACTCTCGGTAGTCCCGGTATTTGAGTACTCGCTAGAACTCACGATAGGCAATACAATCTCACACTCCAATACTAGAGTACGTACTCGGGTACACTCTACTCTAGTACCAGTACATGGTTTCCCACTGGCCGTGGTTGTCACCAGTGTACAATTCCATACCACCAAAAAAAATGTCACTTTGACGGGCACCCGTCAACGTATTGATTAATTTTCATGATCTTATAACGTTGACAAATGATTGTCGTGGCGGTGAAGAGAACGTTTGCTACTTTGCCCCACCACACCCACCCTACTGCAAGGGTGTTGCGAGGCGGAAGAGCAGTGCTCTCTTTAGCTGGATCAGCGATTGCTGTCCATCGTCAGGAGGCCGCAGCTCCCGGAACTCTGTCAGCAGGACAAACTGCAGCATTCCAGAGTGCCTGCATTCCACCCGATGGTGTTTCTCTGGCGATCTCTGCATCGTCTCCAGTTGGGCAGTGGAAATTGGACCCTGGATTTTGCCCAGGGGTCCACGGCGGTACCACCAGTGCGGCTCTTTCCACCTGCGAACAGCCATGACCTCCCAATAGCACTGGAGGCCTTCGAACACCATGTCTCGAAGGCTGTCGGCGTCAGTCCCAGATCCTTTATCGATAGTTTGATGCTGTTGCTGCTGCATATGGTGGCCCACGCTCTCTGAATCCGTGGAATTGGCAACACTTGCACCCACCACCGATCCACGTTGTCCGCCGCCAGAGCTACTTACCGGACCGAATGAATCTGGACGATACGAGGTTTTGGTCTCGTCAGGCTGCTGGTGAGAGTGCGTCGGTTGCTGCTGGGACACCCGGCCCCTGGACGACGAAAAATGGCGCTGCCGTCTGGCCTCTGCGCTTTGGGCCAGCTGTTGAAGTACGTTGAGCGACACTGTGGTGGTGGACCCGGGGTGGCTGTCACAGCGCGCCACCTTGGACGGTGTCACCAAGGGCGCTGTCTTTCTTGGTGTGGTCGTTTCGGGCGACTTCTCTTCGCCGTTTGTCGATGCTGGATCTAAATCGAACAGCCGCCGCCCATCCTTCAACCTCTGTTGCAGCACCTGTTGTCTTTTTCGCATCTGCTCCAGCCGGGCGTTGGCAGCATTCCGTTCCCTCGTCTTCTGGACCACGGCCCTCTGTTGAGCCTCGGTTGCTATTCTCTGCCGATATCGCGTTTGTTGCCGCCAGCGCCTAAAACTGGACTGGATTGCGACTACCGCTCGATTATGGCGCCGCCGAGTCTCAAACAAAGTTGTTGGGTCAATGGTCACTTGGCTATTGAGTGACACCAACTGCATGGGAACGAGCTCATCAGCGTCGCTCGCTGAATATTTTCGCTGGAAACCGGGTTGCTGCCTGTGGTTTGCCGTTTCAACTGGCATCCTGTGGCCTCCACGTGGCGGAGAGAAGCTCCCTTTGAGGGTTTCAGGCGCGTCAATTGCCATCTGCAGGTGCAACATGTGTTGAAGCCGTGGTGACGGCTCTTCGCAAGATAGCGCAATGTCAATCGGTAGTTTACCCGCACCATTCTTTGTTGCCACAATCGAAGCCGCCGCGCGACGGGGCGCCGTGGTAGCGAGAAGATACTTCGCGATGTGGAGGTCAACCTCATCGCCGTTGCCAGCAGCAAGCACGTGCAAAGGGGTGTCACCATAAGCATCTTGAATGTTTGCCCGTGCACCATTCCGCACCAAGAACTGCACCATGCCAAAGTTGCGGCAGCGAACAGCTGCATGTAGACAAGTGGTGCCTCGCACGCGATCCTGGAAATTCACCAAGTTAGAAAACTCCCAAAGACTGGAGAACTCGGCGACTTGGCAGGTCACTAGTTTCGTCAGCAGAGATAGGTTTCCACCGAATATGGCAGCCTCTGCGGCGTAGAACCAATCACCTAACCGTTGACGCAAATGAGGTCGAAGGAACTTCACCTGAACCCATCGAATTCTGTGCAAGAATCGCTGGAAGTTGCGGCGGGAGCAGAAACGTCGCCAGTTGCGTTGAATCCTCCGCGCTGCAGATTTGCACCGCCAGAACTTAGCAATTGCAATCACGAGACGCCCAAACGACTGCAGCCCTAGCCGTGCCAGCTTTCGACGAGCGATGTACCGCACCAGCTTATACCGCCGGAAGAGCCGTTGGATTTTCCCTGCTGCCTGCCGCAGAAAGAGGAAAAAACGGCGCCTGCAGGCGGTCAGCAGGCCTGATGCGATGAACTGCCGAGCGACGGCGACTTTGTGCCGTGCCCGCGCTTGCAGTACCCGAATGATGAGGGTACCATGGAGACAGGTGCCAGACAGCTTGGTTTTCAGCAGTTCAAGGCGTTTAAACCCTTGAATGTTATGGTGGTACTCCGCTCCTGCAAACAAACACCGGGCCATAGTCTGCACCAAATTGGCGCTGCGTGTGAGAGCTCTCCGGCGGTTCTGTTGGGATCTCAGCTCCGTGCACGCCAGGGTAGAACGGATCAACACCTGCAGGCTCGAAGCGATCGATTTCCGTCGGTGCAAAGCCACAGACAGAGCCAGACGGCTCCAATCGTCGAATAGCACTTTTGCGCGCAAAGCTTGCTCAACCTGGCGCCTGGCCCTACTAGTGTCTATCTTTTGCTGAACCCCAGCCGCTGCCAAACAAGCTCTCGCCAGCACTTGTGCAACTTGGATAGAGGACGTGAGTGCCTGGTAGTGTATCTGAAGCCGTCTTCGCCTCCATCTTGTTTGCAGTTCGTGCACAGCTGGGCCAACGGAAGAAAGCACCCCAGCCTTGATGCTCTGGAATCGGATCCACTGCTGCAACCTCGTCGCCACAGTCCTCTCCTGCCACGCTAGCACCCGCTGCTCGAAGCCATCCTTCGAGAAGAACATCGTGTTGCCTATCTTGAAAGCCTCTGGTTCTAGCAACGCCGTTGCCACACGTTCACAGCCGTCCCGAGCATCCACTGAAGCTATCATGCCGAACCCCAACAATTTTGGTACACGCGCTTTGACGAGGTAGTTCCACAGTTGCCCAAACTTTTTCCTGTACGGATACCCCAGCTGGCGAATCTTGACCGTCTCCATGACACCCGAGAAGAGAAGTTGCGACAACACTTTCGGGGCTTCGAAGGCCGAGGGCCCCCCATCACAATTGAGTTTCCGCGAGTTAGGTTTGATGCAGCGAATGAAGTGTGGTTCGGTGGAGTTCAGCAGTTTCGTTAGGCTGTTGAGCTGGCCTCGGAAAGTGCTGGCAATCGTTCGCGAGGAACGTCCACCTTTTCGCTTTTTCTTTTTCCTCTTTTTACCATCATCATCGGCTCCCCCCGCATCACCATCGAACAGGCCCGAAACAAACCCGCTCTGGGAGCGAACCATGACTGCTTCAAGATGTGCCGGAAACTTGTCGCTGTTTTTCGTGATGAAATCGGCAATCGAGTACTGTACTGCACCAGCAAAGTGGAGAATGGAAAAGGTCTTGGGCTGCTCGTGTCGTTTGTGTTGGATGTCGAAGTACGAGGCATTCTTCTTGCCGCGTTTCGTTAACGCGTCACTGTTGTAGACGTACATCTCGGTCATAATCTTGAGGAGGGCGGTGTCGCTCTGTTCTTTTTTGGCATTGGATTTGTCATCAAGCAGGTTGAAGATCGAGATGAATTGTTTGGCATTCGTGGTGCCGATGAGGTCAACACAGGGCTGGTTGTTTGGTGCCTTCATTGCACTGACATCAATGCCCTCCTCTTTGTAGTCCTGGAGCTCTCTTTTGAAGACGTGGTCATTGAAGAGGGATTGTAGAACTTCGTTTGCGTAGTTGATGCACAGCTGTTCAAAGCTATCGTGCAAACAAAAGAAAGACAGGGAAAAGCAGCAACGAGGTTAATAAGAAAGGCATCAGAGATTGACAACCATCAGGGAGGCTGCAGAAGCGATAAAGTGTCCACAGCCAGGGACAAACAAAGTTCAACGATCATCAAGACAAGCAAGAACATGATACGATTGACCAAGAGGCAACCTTGGCCGACTAGGTAGTACCTGTTGATTTCGAAAATCTCAAACCCAAAGATGTCAAGGATGCCAATGAAAGCGTCTGATGGCCGCTGGTCATCTGGGGCCAGAGTGTTGTTTGCCTGAGAGACCAAATACGAAAAGAGGTGCTCATAGAGCTTCTTTGCCAGCGCATCCCGTGCCCCAGCCGCATCCCTTTTCTGTATCCTGGAGGTGTACTCCTTTCCGTTGACTTCGATCGTGTGAACAGTCAACTCCGTGGCCAAGTCGTCCTCTGCAGAATCCACTCCAAGAAGCTCGGCGACATACCGGACGTCTTCCCGGCTCCTGTCGGCAACTGTGCACCCATCACCGTCCGGGGAGAACTCCACGTTGCCCAAGGTCAGGATGGCAATTAAAACGAACCACATCTCTGTTTGGATTTGCTCCGGAATCCCCACGCAGCGAAGCGCTTCGCAGACTTGACGAAACTCTTCAGCATCGTCCACTTTGGTGATTTCCTTGCCATCCACCACCGCAGTGATTTTGAAGCAAGGTCTGTTGGCGTTGTTGAGGTACTTGTATGCCTGCGGCTCTCTCATCTTCAGTTTGGCACGGAGAGATTGGGATGCCCCAGCAAGCAGGAAGTAGAAAATGTGGTAGGAGCGGTCGCCGTCGGATTGCGCAATGACTCTTGATTTCTCCAGAAGATAGCTCTCCATTGTGGCTCCTCGAATGCACCCGCTGGCGGTGTTGAAGATGATGCGGATGAATTTCCCAAACCGCGAGGAGTTGTCGTTTCTCATCGTCTTGGCGTTGCCAAACGCCTCAAGAAACGGGTTGCAGTCCAGAACCTTATCTTCCAGCGTCGTCTCCTGTCTCGCGTCTTTGCTACTTGTTGTTGACGACAACGGAGCCGCCGCTTGGCTGAGAGCGGCCAGGTACCGCATGACGTTCTTGCACGCTTCTGTTTTCCCAGCTCCACTCTCTCCACTCACGACGACGGAATGGTTGTTGCTGCGGCTGGTACCACTTCCAGAGCTGCTAGCCATCATTTGTCTGTATGCAATGTCTGCAATGGAAAACGTGTGAGGTTTCCTTGAAGCAGATGATGATGATGATGAGGAGGAGGAGGAGGAGGATGAGGAGGAGGAGGAAGAAGGGGTGCCAGGGAGAGTGAGCGTGGTGAGAGAGGGGTAGAACTTGTAGGGGTTGATGGCAATGAGGATGTCACTGACATAGGTGTAGACAGCTCGAACATGGAACCTCCGGCGGAGGACCCCGATCAGAGGGGCTTCACTCATGTCACTCAACAACGCGAGGTTCTCCACACGAACATCGTCGTGGCTCACATCATAACGACGCGTCTCCGATGGCTCAAACACCTTCGTCTCCCCGATCCCCAACGAAGAAGAAGCGGAGAAAGAAGACTGAGACTGAGACTGAGACGACGACAACGACGACGACGTTGGCAATATGACTGTGACAGCGTCCGATGTTTTCGATGCAACCTCTGCGCAGAGAAACACATGGACTTCATCGGGCACCCACACTTTAGAGCGGTTCGACATCGTTCTGCTTGGCGTGGTGTTACCGTTGGTTGTTGTGCTCCCTGTACGTTGAGAGCGGGCCCTCCTTCTTGGCAACAGTGCAATATATTTTCTCTCTCTCTCTCTCTCTCTCGCTCTCTCTTTTTCTCCACTCGGTCAAATGTTGCACGCCTCGCTCACGTCTGACGTCTGTGCTAGTCTGTGTGTTTCTCTGTTTGTGCACGATTTCCCTCATGCCTCATCCATCAAAAACGGAACCACAGAGTCCACGCTGAAAGAGAGTGGACTGCCTGGCTGACTGGGAATAAACGCGGTTGGCCCATGGCGTTGTATGCCTTCCTTCTTTCTGAATTTTAATTTTTTAAAACATAAATATCTTTGCGTTGTTGGGAATCTCTGTCTCTGTCTCTGTCTCTGTCTCTGTCTCTGTCTCTCGCTCTGTCTCTGTCTCTGTCTCTCGCTCTCTGTCTGTCTCTGTCTCTGTCTCTCGCTCTCTCTCTGTCTCTGTCTCTCGCGCTCTCGATCTCTCTCGATGAAAATCCAACGGGCAAATATGACGTCATATGACAATAATATGACGTCATATTGCAATATTGTGAACAAGAGATATTTTATTGCAATACTTCCTGACTGCAAGACTATTCCGCTTCGGTTTTCTTTTCTGTGAGGGCGGAGGGACCTTCCTTTGACCTCTTTCTTGTTGTTGTTGTTGTTGTTGTTGTTGTTGTTGTTGTTGTGTGTTGTTGTTGTTGTCTGTCTTTTTGTTGTCTTGGTTGTTGTCTTGGTTGTTGTCTGTCAACCACCACGAGCGAGGTGAAGCAGCAAGTTTACCGACATGAAACACACGAGGGATGGGAATTCTTTTGAGTTTTTGAGCGGTTGTTTGGTTTGCAGAGAGAAACGAAGTGCCATCTGTCTGTTCGTGTTTCGTGCTGTTCTTTTGTCGAGGCCTGTCAAAACAAGCCGCCGTGACGTGGGTCTGAGTTTTCTTTGCACCCGGTTGTTTTTCTCTTTGTTTTTTGTGTGTCAATTGCATCCTTGCGTCGCTGGAGAGGAAATGGAGGAAGCGGACCGCAAGCGCACCTTGTACGTCGGCGGACTGGCCGAAAAGGTGGACATCGCCACGCTCACGGCCGCGTTTTTGCCGTTTGGAGAAATCAAAGACGTACAGATTCCACTCGACCACGGCACGCAACAAAGTCGCGGGTTTGGATTCGTGCAGTTCGAGGAGCTTGAAGACGCCATGGCAGCTGTCGACAACATGCATTGCACAGGTATGTGCTTGGTTCATGCAACAAGCGTCCTTCGAGCGTTCTCAGATCAATGGCCACCGTTTTGTTTTGTGATACTCGACGCCTTTTTTGACGGGCGTCTTGCGTCCAATTGCATGTTTGTCACCTGCACCAACCCCGCTCAAAATACGTCTCTCTGCCTCTGCTCTATCCCAGAATTGTTTGGAAAAGTGCTCAGCGTCAATATCGCAAGGCCGCAGAAGATCAAGCTTGGCTACTCTCGCCCGGTGTGGGCTGAGGCCGACGACTGGTATAAGACTAAGCTCAAGGCTGACGGAATGGGCGCTTCCGCTGACGCTGCTGACGCTGCAAAGACACTGGTCAAGGCCACCTCCGACAGTAGCAGTGACAAAAACTGACAAAGCAACTGAGCATCCTATTATGGGGGCAACTTGATTTCTTGTGCTATAGGCCCTCGCTGTTTATTCACTTCGTTCTATTTGCAATCTTGTCAACTTCGTTGATGAAGCTTTTCTGTTCTCGTTCGACCTGAGCTCTGATTGGTTCTTTTCTCCTTATTTTTTGATGCGTAAGAACGCTTGGAGTAATTTCCTCCGCAAGCAACGCACGTGAAGCAACGGCTGGACGCAAGGGCTCAAACGTGCTGGTGCCACCACACAGGGGCTTGGTCGTTCGCTTCTATTGCAGTACAGTCTGTCCGATGGATGGCGTCATAGCGCCTGCGTCAACAAGTGTCTGCTTTCATCAAACTCTAATCGCCAGATTTTTTTTATTTTCGGACTCCTCCGACCGCTCAGCCACACAGAAATACAGCTCAGTATGCCCTCTCACTCAGAATTTTGGCCGTCGTTCAAAGAGTCGCACTTGGCGGAGTTTCTTGTTCGATGAAAAGGGTGTGGGGTTTACAACATGCTCGAAGGCACTGACGAGTTTTGAAGCTCAGATGCACCCCAGCAAGAGTCTTCTTGCAACAGGCAATGTGTCGGCCTTGATGGATGTCTTTTAAAAGATTGGTTTTTTTTTAACAACAGAGAGAGAGAGGCTCTCCGGCGCGTGTTGCAGTTAAAAATAAATTATTCGAAAGCACTTTTGATTTCGCAGAATCGTTCCGTTTTCTGGTTTCACAGTTTGGTTCGGTGTTTCTCATGGCTGCTGTTGATCCACGAGCCGAACAGCGTCAACGCACCCGATATCCATTTGGTTGAGCACAAACCACCCCTGAGAGTGGTCCAGGACCTGAGCGATTTAAAATCAAGGAGCACAGTCAAAACCCCAATCCGAACGAAGCGCCCCCCCCCCGCGCCGTACAAAAAAAGCTCAAAGACTTACATGTTCCGACATTTGACGCGTCGACATCTTCGCCCTTTTGGCCCCATGTTTTTGGTCTTGGCCAGTGGCCGCGGTTTTAGCATTGGAGGATGCAGCTGTCACAGCTGGCTGCGTCACCAGCGACACAAAGTTGGGCAGTTGTGCGGGCCTAGCCATCACGTACATAAGTGCACCGCACACGGTCAGAGTCCAAACAAGCAGCCGCAACGTGAACATCAAGACGTAGAGAAACACACGAGCAATAGCAACAGAACCAAAGCAGGCACGCAGCCACGTCGTGTGGCAGAGGACGTACTGCCCAGTTCGAGGATCGACGCAGTGCCGCATTGTCCGCTTCGCAATCTTGTTCAATTTCATCACCAAAGCGATGTTCTGGAAAATATTATTGCCCTTCTTTGGTTTCTTGGACTTTGCTGAGGGACCGCGGTAGCCTCGCACGAGAGGGCGAAGCATCTCGTAAAATGTTTCAACATCTACAAAGCGCCCAAGTGGAATTGAAGACGTCTGTGGCGTCTCTGCGCCAGGCGCTACATTGGCTGGTGCAGGCGGAAGGTTGATCAAGATCGACCCAAAGCAGGTCGACGTCGGGCAGCGGAAATCATAACTTCCAAAACCCATGGCCTGCGATTCAAATACAAAGGATACTTTACGCTCTGTTGTTTTGCTTAAAAGAAGACAGCGAGGCAAGAGTCGAGCAGTTTTGGCACTCACCTCGAGAAAAGAAGCACACACGTCCAACATGCATAGTGGAAGAAAATCGCTTGGTTTAAGATCTCCGCAAAAAGCAGAGACCAAACACTGCACCACTTCAAACATGTCCACAGTATTTGGAGGCATCGCAGGCTTTGCTGGAGTAGTTTCCGCCGACATGCGTCGACTTGTCGTTGTCACTGGAAGCATAAGCGGTGGTGTAGAGCCAGCATGAACACCAGTATCGTGAGGTGAGGCCGCTCTTTGAAAAATTGGAGGCTGATGTTGTGCCTGCTGCGAGAGTGGCGATGGCTGCTGCGAAAGCACCTGCCGTTGTCCACCGCTGCCACCGCTACCTCGACTCCCTCTGCTATCCGCAGTGCCGCGACGCCTGTCTCGGCGGTTTCGGCTGCTGCTGCGGCTAGTGCGCTCCGTTCGACTTCCTGCACTTCCGCGCCTTCGATCACGCCGGCCGTTGCTGCTGTTGCTCCCTCTGCGCCGGTCTGTGGGATAGTTGCTGAAATCATAGTCGCCACTTGCACTCACAGTGCTTCTACCTCCCACTTCAGACGCAACGAGAGCGGCCACTTCATCGCCGTCTTCATCGGCATCACCATCATAGCCATGATCTGACATGGTTGCTCGCTCTGTGACAGGAAGCTCCAAAGGCGTGACGCCGTCGTCCCCAGCAGGGCCAAGCTGTGCTGCCAACGGAGGCGTAACCGCGGTCATTATTGGCTCGTGTGCATCCCAGCTTCCACTGCTGGAAGTGCTTGGGCTTCGGCTGTGGCTGCTGCCTGCCACGACTGATTCTCTCGCCATTTGTGCTGTGTGCTGCTGTTGCTGTCTTTCTCGTTGTTGTTCTTCTTTCTGCCGCCGTAATTCAATATGCCGCAACCTTTCTTCGTCTGCCTGTTTCTGGTGTTGCTCGAGCATCCGTTGCCTCTCTTCCAAGGCTTTGTTCTGGTAATCTCGAGCTGCCTTGGAAAATGCGGAGAGGAGATTCATCGGGCTTCGCTCCTGCTGCACGAGAACTAGGCGAACACACGGGTCTCCTCGTAGCACCTTAACGATTGATGTTAAGTCTGGGAATGGACGATCAATGGTAAGTCGCACCATCACCTGGATGTTGGACACGCGATGCAGCATTCGTAGGATCGTAGCCAGGTTGTGGACCTGCTCTTTCTCCTCCCCGCGTGCAACGTGGACGTGCAGGCATGGGTAGGTCCACGAATTCAACAGGACTGAGCCCGTTCCCAAACGGGCCAGCAGCTGCATTTGGAGCAGAGGACACTCCAACCAGACGGGAGTCTGCGGCAAGAGGCTGAGGACCAGTTCAACCTTGGCATTGTAGGCTTCCATATTCAAGGAAGTCCCGCAAGCCACCTGCACCACAAAATATTCGCCATCTTGTCTCCTCTTGAGCAACTGCGCAGCTTCGATCTAAGCATAGGGAATCATATTCATTTGAACTAGTGAGTAATGGACGGATCAAACTTGTGTCTCTTGCTGTATTTTGACACGACGACAGCGCAAGGCAATGGAGAGCATATCTACATGTACATCAACTGGATGATCCATTGCAATAGCTCACCTCAATCTCCTTGTCTGTCTTGAATTCTGTGACCGCGGTGGCGTCATTGGCAACTCTCAGCCTCACGAAGCATGGCGGCAAGCCTAGTGTTTTCTTTCTCTGTAACTCGGCTAAGACGACCTTTGCAGGCGGAAGTTTCTGCCCAGAGTCAGCTGCCCGAGGACTACCCGGTGCAGAACGAGGGGGCCTCTGTAGTCCTCCTCGATGATCCTTGTTCTGTATCTGCTCTTGACGCTCCTGCTGGGTTTGTGGTCCAAACAGCTGCCTCGTAAGTGGAGAGTCGTATCTAAAGAGCTTCTGAAAGAATGGAATGTTGGAAGAGTACCTACAATGACAAAACAACACTGTGATGCATTCTTCATTTGTGGGTCGATGTGAAAAATGAAGCAGTGGGCGACAGCGCACATAGAGGGATGGCGGTGCGGCGGCGGGGGGGCAGGCAAAC
>JACKZZ010014910.1_pt1 | contig 12743 bp, 5 predicted proteins | sample 8027871 | NCBI WGS metagenome assembly JACKZZ01 (sample SAMN15724774, study PRJNA655200) | protist metagenome | isolation source: fluorescence activated cell sorting (FACS) single amplified genomes of... | place: USA: West Boothbay Harbor, Gulf of Maine | collected 2000-07-19
GGGTAAAACCCGCTGAACTCGATGAGGCAAGTTCTGGTGCTACATCGGCTGAAATAGATGCCTTCCTGAAAACTACTGCTGCAGGATGGAGAAGAGCGAATAAAGACGGGAAGTTTTACTATTACACAAAAGGCAGTAACGCTGTACAATGGGAAGAACCCGAAGAATTGATAACTTTTCTCGCATCAAAAAAAGCAGCATCTCGAAAACGAAGTGCCACTAATGAGTCCGACGGTGCCAATACGAACAATAATACCTACAAGCGTCAAGCAGTAGATAGAGACGATGGCGACTTCGGACAAGACTCAGACATTTCAGATAATTACGATGATGATGATGAAGATGCCGACGCAGGTGCGGTGCAGGGCACCCCTGAACAAACTTGGGCACACAGTGATGATGCAGATGATGGCTTTGGTACGTTTGGTGAAGCAGAGCCTGAACTAGACGACGAAGGAGCAGACGAGGACATAATGTCGATCGAGAGTACTGATGATGCTGATACTGCGACTAATAATACGCAAACGACAGAGCGTCGCATAAGTTCATTCGAGTCACAATTATCTAGTAAAGATTTTATACTAGAACCTACCTGCACTGATGTCTCAAGAGATTACTTCCAATTAGCTTGCAGTAATAGTACTGACAAGGATACAGAGACAAATGTAGCAGAAGAAATCATTCGAAGACTTTCTACAGGACTGCATGGCCTACCTCAGATGACACGTACGGTTTGTGACTGGTTACAGCTCGCAACATCTCTACAATCAAGTGATTCTAGTGCAAAAAGTAGCATTAGTACTGATAGTGAAGATGCATGGAGTAAGCCATTACTGGAACTACTGTGTAATGCTACAACAGAACATTTCCAAGCATCTAAGGCGGACTTTGCTCTTTTGACTGAATCTGGGGGGAGACCTGAATGGATACAAGAAATGCTATCTCAGCCAGAATGTAGACATATGCTTATCACTTTGTATAATACACACGGAGACTCTGCTCTATTAAGTTGGTGTTTGAAAGAAATTAGTGCAGCTGGACACAACAAAGAAATAGGAGCCATTGTTAGTGAAAGTGAACATTTTGATATTTTTAGGGACTTATTAGTGGAATGTATCAAGAGGATAGGTGCTGGACAACAGAACAACGCTCGTCATTTGTCTACTATTGTTCAAGATTTGAAGAGATTTTGTGGTTCAGCAGAATATTTATACTTATTTACATCAAAATTATTGGTGACAGTAGAAGCAGGTTTACGTCGAAAACGCTGTAGTAGTAACGAGAATATCAAGAGTGATTTATGTCAAAAGATTCGAAGGTTACGTCAGGAAGTGGAGTCTGCTGCAGTATGGGAACGTGTCACATCGGAAGGAAATACTTTAGATATGTCTAGTTTATTTACTATCAAACTAGGTGGGCTGTATGTACGCCGTATGGGCTCTATAGACGATGATAATGTGAGCCGTGTGATGTACGAGTGTTTGGATGTGTTGCGCTGTAAAGAAGCAAAACCAGATCAAACATTGAGATTATGTAAATTATACTTTTCTATGGATAGTGATAATGCACCAACAGAAGCTCAATACTCTGCTGCGGGTACGCGGGTCCCTGTGTACTATATACAACAACCTCATGTGCTGGACTTACTGACTAGAGCACTGATGATTGGACGGATTGGACGCTCTATAGAAGGGAAAGGACGTTATGCTTCGTTATTATCCCTTGCTTCTTCAGCAAAATCACCATCGGCTGACTTAAATGTACTTTCATGGGAATCAATTCTGTCGACGTTGGACTCTGATGCAGACTCTGAGACAGAACATAATAATTTCTCAAGTGCTGTTGAGCTACGAGAATGTCTGTTAAAAGCAACTACAATATGTCATAGACTTGTATCACTAGCTACACAACATGGACTCATTGCTTTCAAAGATGTACAAGAACTTAGTGAACTTGTAGCTAGTAATAATGTTACTCTGATAGCAGTTGCTACCGCAGTTCTCGTTTGGGCTAGTGAAAGTATAAAAGATACGAATATTGTAGCAAAAGACACTTCACGTCAGTTATTACCAGTGTGGCTAGAAGTAGCAGTACAAGCAACACACAAAGACCCTTGTTTACATGCAAGAGCTTACGACATATTTCACAGTATATTATTACTGAAAGAGACCAAAACGAAGATATCACTAAGTAGCACGATAGGGTATAGTTTACCAGAAGCTCAACGAGATGCGTGGGATGGACTTGTATTTCTTATGGGACACGGGTATATAAAGCAACCATTAGATTTGTTACGTACAAATGCACCAAAAATGGATGCAGATCTGCTGAGACATGCACTGAGGGCGGTTATTCATGGTGCAAAACCGCCATTCAGCTTCGCATTTGCAGAACAATTTTCTGATATTTTGCATATTCCAGTTGTTCAACATGCTCTTGTATCTGAACATTTTCTAGCAGAAGACAAAGAAGCCCTTAAGAATACCAAAGAACACTTGAAACTAGCGTTATCACATGACAGTACTGCTTCTAACCCAATAGATGCTGCGGACGATGATCTGTTCTAGAGCCGACGCTGGTTGGTATCAGTACCTACGTCGGGAATTTACAGTGTAGAATAATTGTTCATTTGACATAAATATAATTACAGTAAGTCATATCACAATAGAGCTAGCTACAATAACAATTACTACACCTTTTACATATCGCATCCACCGATTTATCAAACAAGTAGGGGACTTTACAGGATTATGCTTCAGTTGCTAGCACCCGTGAGTTGCAATAGAATCATACGAAGCTCTTCTACAGAATGAGCTACATGATCGAATGCAGGGATAACTGCTGCTGCTGTATGACTTCCCCACGTACAACCAACACTGTGTCCGAACTTAGCATTGGCAGCAGCCGCACCGTCTGTCGGCGCATCTCCCACATAGATGCATTTTCGAGGGTCGAGTCCCATCTTTTGGGTCATGCTCAATAGTCCGTCTGGCTTCGGTTTGGGGGCGGGTACTTCATCAGCTCCTATCCAAATTTCCATACAAGCGTCTATATCATTTGCCTTTGCCACCGCTCGAACATACTCACCACATGCATTACTTAGAGCTCCCATTCGAAGTGATCTTTTCGATAATTCCATCAACAGTTCTTTGATTCCATCAAATAATGGAGCAGTTTCTTGACTTACACGAGCAATATAAAACTTGTCGAATATTTTTGCGTATTCTTCACCAACACCGCTTGTATCATCAGGATTGTTAGTTAGATGCATTGCAAATCGTCTTGGTGTGTCGTATATCGTCCCTGCATGATATGTGCTCTCGGAAATAGGTTCGTGACCTCCTTCTTTGAGTACCGCATTTGTAGCATCAAATCCCAATCTGAAGCTGTCACTGAGAGTACCATCGACATCAAAGAAGATCGCATCTGCGGTGGTGACTTCCTCACACATTTACTATCAAATGATGCCTTACCAATACAATAAATGTAATCTATTTTTGCATATTATCAAGTTTTAAAACCTTATAGGTGACAATGACATCCACAATCTTTCGTATTTTTTTTGGGATCCGAGTTGCCACCGAAAAGAAGTCAGAACACTAAATAAGGAATAGTGACGATACACATCCATACAACATCACGTAGTATAAAGTGTGTTGTGTGTGTTTGACAAATACATAAGATTCCTACAGAAAAATATGAGTGCACAGGCCAAAGCCATGCTCCTTTATCGGACCATTCTCAAAGAGCATAAGAACCGCTTACCAGCTGTTATGCGTGGTATGGGAAATGCATACGTAAAGAATGAGTTTGATCTACACAAGAAGGCCAAACCAGAGCAAGTGATACAATTTTATACTGCATGGGACCAATATCTCGATACTCTGACTAGCCAAGGTTCTCAATTTGGCAAAGACATGGACGTCAGTGGCTTAAGTGAGGAACAGAAAAAGAAACTTTCCGAGCTCAAAGAAGAAACAAAGAAGTTGAAAAAAGAAGAATAAGTGATGTCAAATGAGCAGATAGATCGATAGATGAAATGTCTTGAAAGAAATATGTTATCAATATTGTAACAAAATGTGCATACATGAGTGGTTCTTGATCACCCTCCTCTGTTATTCCTCATCTATTTTCTGGTTGTATCTCTTACTTGTCTCGTGGTGTGCCTCCTGCACTAGAGCTATCTTCTCTTCCCTTCACAGCGGCTGCAAACTTTCTTGCACGAATCTCACGTATGTCGTCCTCCATTTGAGAACGCGGGCTGTTGTCGGCACTACTGCTTGCAACGGATGCAGCGACATTTGAATGTGCATTAAGGCCTCTTCGAGGGGTTATTGGCTCTTCCACTGCATTTATTCCCGTGCTATCTCTCGCCCATACCGGCATTACGGGAGATGCCTCTTCAGAGGGAGGAGGAGGCACATCTAATCGCGGGGTTATTGTCGCTGATGCCGGTGCAGACAGTGAAGTGCTCGATTGCGACTCATCTACAAGAGCTTCTACGATAGCATTAGATTGAACATTACCGCTGCTCTCATGTGTCTCTACTGTATGATTCGCTGCAGCGTTCTGTGTCACACCGTCGATATCCAGTTTGAGTCCAAGACGTGGAGTGCGATTCATGGCTTCAGGTGAATATGGACTATTAGTATCTTTGCCTCCTAGTCTTGAGCTATTGGTACTTCTCAATAGATTCTTTTTGGCTTGATCAAGCAACTCATCCTCTACCATTTGGCGCTCCTTCTCTGCTTGTTCATCAAGTTGGATAGTAGGATTGTGCTTGTATATGGTCTTTTTATTCGTCTCAAGATTCGACTCCTCTACCTCTTGTGATGAAGATATAGGGGAAGGAGACTCTTTCGTGGATGATTTCATAGCACTGCTACCGTCACCTGCGCCTGCGGCAGCTGTGCGTTCAGATTGTGCTAATTTGGCAGCATAATGAAACAATTCCTCCGCTTTTTTTGCTTCTCTTCGCTCTACTCTTGTTAGTTCTTCCGTAATAGCCTTGACAATCTCTTTATCAACAAGATATTGACGCCATACTTCACCATCAGGACTTTCATGGACTTCATCTAGTGTAGCAGATCGACCATCATGACTCTTTTTCCAATCAACTTTCCATTGTTTTACCGCAATTCTAGATCTTTCTGCTTGTACCACAGCTTTTGTAAGTTCTTTCTTTATAACGTTAGTAGTACGCGAATGAGATGTCCTGCGGGGCTTGTTCGTTTCTTCTTTAGCTTTTTTAGCTTCATTTTCTGCAGCAATTTTAAAATTCTCTTCTTCTTGCAGGAGTTCACTTTCTACTAAAGATTGCAAGTCTGCTGTTACAGAGTATACCTCTTGTTGCATAGATGCTACACCATCATTAAGAGTACGTAGTCTTTCTTGCATATGTATCATTTGTTCTACTCTCGAGCCAATGGTAGCAGTACTCATTCCACTTCCACGACTGCTACCTGTGTGCATGTGATGATTCGAAGGGGTGTATCTGTTGATATCAGGTGTATGTCCCATCATAGCACCAGCAGCATATCCTCTACTAGCTGGTGTGAGTGGTGACAGCGGAGATGCCTGCATACCACTGTTAAGTACGTGCGCAGTAGGGGATGTTGTACATGGTATCAAACTTGGTGACGTGAGGTTGTGTCTCCCACCCGAGTGCCAGATCCATCCATCAGGAATACGTGCCCATCTTGCTCCAGTCAATTGATCATCTGATGTTTCAAGAACGAATACAACAGTACCATACAATATCGACCTGACAACTTCCGCTGCCGCTGACGGTTGTACTCGTACAGGTGCAACATCACTCACAACAGTAAAGAATGCCGGTAGTTGTTTTTGCAATCCACCTGGTGTACCTCCTGCACTTGCACTCACATGTGATACGGGTGTGCTTGGAGATACAGATGGCGACCGACTGCGCGATCTACCATTAAGCGTCGCTTGTTCATGAACCTGATCGTGTGGTGAGTCGTGAGTGCGATGCGCTGGGTAAGATGACCCTGATGGTGGTGCACGAGACAATCTTGTCGTGTTGTCTTCTCCAGGTGTGCCTGCCCCTGCCGCTGCTGGGCGAGGTGGGCTATGCTCTCCACCAGCTGGCTGTCCTGCATTTGGCACAGCAACAGCCGGTCGTACCGCGGCCGCAGCAGCCGCTACTCTAGCTGCTACTTCTTGATTCCTTCTATTATTGACTGATGGTGCGTTGACTGGTAACGCGCAACGACACATGGGACATTCTTGTTTATGTTGTAACCAAGTACGTAAGCATGATATATGAAAAATATGACCACATGGTAATTTCTTTCCATCGTGCATAGGTTCATGACAAACTGGGCATACACCAAAGTCCGTTAATTCCTGCTCAGTTGCACTTTCAAATCTTGCATCTAAATTAGCTGTTAATTTCATATAACGATAAAAACTTGCAACATTCTTTTGTAAATGATAAAAACTACTCCAAAGTTCACGTATCAAATAGATGGGCATGCCATAATAGACAAATACAAGAGCGAAGAAGAATAAATACGTCACAAATTTCATGGCATCACACAATAAGTCTACCAGCATACAATACAAACCTTTGTTAGTGAGACCCCCTGTAATATATCCATCCAAGCCTTGGACGGCATATCTTGCAGTCATGTTGAAACATGCCACGACACACAAACCAAACTCAAATGAGAATAAAATAAGTACTGATTTTCCATTTTCCAATGTGTACTGTATGCTGTAATACGCTGCAGTGATATCTACTGTGGTCAATAATGCTAGCAATGCTAACAATCTTAAATGCACAAATGCACCAGATGGCATAACTTGATCTAATAATTCGATTCTCCCTTTGGCTAGCCAATGAAATGCATTCAGAAATAAAAGTCCACCAAAGAGTCCAACAATTGCAGGGGTTAATTCATTACGAAATATAGTTAATGCTAAACATGTTTCAATGATAGTAAATTTTGCTTTGTCACCAAGCATTTCAACTTCACTATCTCGCAATGGTCCTAAAAATATGTTCTGTAGGAAAGAAGCCAGCAACAATGCCGTGGCAAATATCATATTACCTCCAACAACATAACTAAATTTAGATGTCGTTAGAAATAATACAGTTGGATAGAATTGTTCACGACTGTAGATAGCATACATACACAACACTACCGAAGCCGCAACAGAAATACCAAAGTAGAGTGACGTCTTCATGACTCTACGCCGTGTCTATCACAAATTTCAATCCAATTTAAAAAATCAATACACCACTTTGGGAGTTTGTGAGTTCTTATATTCTATTTTATCCACAAATTGTTGGTAGGATGGTGTAATCTTTTGCCTTAGTCTGTCAAGAACTCTTGGAAAAAGCGTGCGACCGTACGATTTTGGGTAAACCTTCGATGGGACCATATCTCCCTCAGTTAGCAATATGATCGCTACTCGTAAAGTTGTGAGCTCCAAAATTGGTGCAAGATGCATGTCTGCCAATGCCAAGGTTTGGATTGACAAAGACACAAGAGTAATCTGTCAAGGTTTCACTGGCAAGCAAGGTACTTTCCACAGTGAACACGCTATTAATTACGGCACCAAAATGGTTGGTGGTGTAACCCCAAAGAAAGGTGGACAGACTCACTTAGGTTTACCTGTGTTTAACACTACCCAAGAAGCTGTTGAAGCATTGAAACCCGATGCATCTGTCATCTATGTTCCACCACCATTTTGTGCTGATGCTATTATTGATGCAATCAAGGCTGAGATCCCACTTGTAGTTGCTATTACTGAGGGTATCCCACAACAAGACATGGTCAGAGTGCTATGGTACCTTAACCAACAGACCAAGACTAGAGTCATCGGCCCTAACTGTCCTGGTATCATCAAGGTATGTACATCCCCACATACATTCCACCTGTCAAAATATCCTCATATGATACAATATTTGTTGTAGACACCCACATATTTATCACAACTAACCATATAACCTACCTCCTCCAACCTCATTCATTGGACTCACTTCAACACACACGCACATTCGCATAACTACATAATATAGGCCGAGGAATGCAAGATCGGTATCATGCCTGGATACATCCACAAGAAGGGACGCATTGGTGTTGTATCTCGTTCCGGTACTCTTACATACGAAGCAGTTGCCCAAACAACTGAAAATGGTTTAGGACAAACAACCGCTGTCGGTATCGGCGGTGATCCTTTCAATGGTACTAATTTTATTGATTGTTTAGAGCGTTTTACCAATGACCCTGAAACTGAAGGTATTGTTATGATTGGTGAGATTGGTGGTGCAGCTGAAGAAGATGCTGCTGAATGGCTCAAAGCTTACGGTGATCCTAACAAGCCTGTTGTTTCATTCATTGCTGGTACTACAGCTCCACCAGGACGACGCATGGGTCATGCTGGTGCAATCGTCAGTGGTGGTAAGGGTACCGCAGCTGGTAAATTCGCCGCACTTAAGGAAGCTGGTGTCTTTATTTCTGAATCACCTGCCACATTAGGTTCTACTATGATGCATGCAATGAAAGAATATGGTAAAATTTGAACATCGTAGAATAACATACACAAGGCGGCAAAGCATGACGGACGGGTTATCAACCATCGTCAGTGAATAGTTAGTTGGACATATTAGAGGTTATTTTAGCTTTAGTATTATTATTGATATACACGTATAATCAAAGTTGAGTTGCTCTAAAAGCTACGTACAATGCACGCCTGCTCAACCGTCCGTACACTTCACTTTTCTCCATTTATTTTACTTTACTGTGCACTAATATCGATCGCTACTGGATGAGTATTCAATCATATCATTGATAAATCACCCCCTAAAAATGCAGAATAAACAGTACTTCCTTTTTGTTCATCATAGAGAGGGATGAACATCGTCTCAAATTTAACGACACGATCGGCGGGAGTTGGCTCGTCACCGTTGTTAATAAGGTACTTTGGATTCACATTAGGACTCCATGAATCAATACCACCTACACCCATTGTTAAATGATCAATATGAACATAAGTGAGAGGAATAGCACCATCAATAGTACCACCTAGATCAGCATCCACGTTGAATAGCTCGTGATTGTGCTGACAGTGATCATAAGCTTCCAAACTGAATTTACTTGAATTGAATCCCCAACCTGCAGTACATGCCTCTCGTGTTTCAATTGATGTACTATCTGATGCCATAATACATGCTAGACTATCACATCTTTCCAATATATTTCCTTCAGGTTTTGTAGTACTACGCCAAATTACATATCTAGGATCACCTCTTCGACCGCATTCAGTCGGTACAACATAATTCGTATGTAAGTCATCTATGTCAGCAATGTAGTTGCCAAGACGGGCACATGTACTACGATCAGGATAATTTTCTGTAGGACCCAATCCAAGCCATTCACATTGGGAATAGTCACTAGGTAGCGCGAAGCGTAGTCCAATACGCGGCAGGGGAGGTAAGAGTCTCGATAATGTTAGAGCAACCTTAACATTTATACCACCCCATGGAAGAAATTGCCATTTAGCTTTACAAAGTATTTCAATAGGTTTAAATCCAGATCCAGGGGCAATGAGTGTCCAATCAGCATCTACAGTGACAATACCACTATCAGACTCGATCCTAGCGTCTAGTAAGCCACTACCGGGTTTCCGACGGAGACTATAAATATCAACACCAACAGCTTTCCATCTTGCTGAATATGACAAGGCATCACCACCACGATCATTATCTGTTGCAGCTCTTGTAATGCATATTTCAACTGGTTTAGAAATTATTGGTCTACCTTTCTTGTTTTCCCATGTTAATAATCGTCCACAATCTCCTCCTATAACAGCACTCGATCCATCTATCCAATTAATTTGAATATTGATGTTCTTATTAGTTGTACTGCCGCCACCTGTATCTGCTGGTGATTCTTGATTAGGTATCTGTACAAATTGTGTTTGAGATGATGATGATTTTAATAGTTCTCTCTTCGGTGAAGGCACTGGCGTCATACCGGCTTCTTCTTCATCGTCTCCACCTGCTGCAGCGTGACACGCTTTAAGTAGTGCTGGATGCGTAAAAGACATATGTCGCACACTATGATCAATCTCAACCCATTCATTCTCTTGACGTACACGTGCTTCTACTTCTATCCAACAATCTGTTATATTTGTATAATTAAACGATGGCGTGCCAGAACCAGAAGCAGTGTCATAGACTGAAGATGTATCACCCACCTCACCAAGAAGCTCTGCATATATATCAATTAATTTCAAATGAATTTTCTCACCAGCATGAATACATTTACCTGGAAATACATATGCACTTGGAATAAAACTGAGTGGTTCTCTACCATATTTGATATTATTTAATGGTGATAAATTGGTTCTCCATGTGACAACAACAGCTATATCCTCTAATGATGTGAATGAGCGACGATTGTGAATAGTGAGAGTTAATCCAGTCAAAGCTGATTTCACTGTAGGAGATAGCCAACCCGGACCATTTCTATTTTTCCGCCGTATGGGAGATACTTGTACTTCTCTTGCGTTAGTAGCATTCTTGAATAAATCCTCAAGTGGTATACAATCATTATCAGATATGTCAGTATTCAATGCAAACGTGACATAAGATTGACAAGCTTTAGCTTCAAATGCTGAAGGATGCGGCACACGGTCGGGACCCAATAAACCATTAATACAAAACTGTTTCGTGTTCGGTAGGTCACCGAAGTCTCCACCATAACGATAATATGGATATGGAGTATCTACCGTATTTACATTGTCATCACTGGCATCTAAGCTGGGAACATGGAGACCTTGATCACACCAATCCCATATAAATCCACCTTGAAAGCGTGGTATACACGGATCCCATATATCTTGCCAATATTCTGACAAACATCCACCACTGTTGCCCATAGCATGTGCGTACTCACATAAGATCACTGGCCGTTTTTTAGAATCTTCATGACATTGTTTTGCACACCATTCCCTTCTTTGGTACATTGGGCATATGATATCTGTAGCATTAGTCGTAGCACCACCTGATTCATATTGTACTAATCTTGATAGGTCGCGCGTGCGTATCCAATTATAGCACTGTTGCTGAGTATCACCATATCCAGATTCATTTCCAAGTGACCAAAGTATAATACTACAGTGATTCTTATCTCTTTCATACATACGTGTAACTCTAGTTAAAAATGAATCACGCCATTCTTTTTGATTACCAAGATGTGACACTGCTTGTCCAATAATTTGGAAACCATGAGTCTCAATATTGGCCTCGTCTATAACATAAAGTCCGGCTTCATCGCATATTTCGAGCCAACGTGGATGATGTGGATAATGGGCAAGTCTAACAGCATTAAAATTCAATTGTTTCATTAATGCAGCATCTGCTTGCATTTCTTGTTCACTTACGGAGCGACCACGATTCGCACTAAACTCATGTCTATTTATACCGGCTATCGTTATTGGTTTACCATTAATACAAAGTTCATTGTTTTTCTGACTAAGGTGTACTTTACGTAATCCAATTCTTGTACTTTCTGCATCGTGTACATTATGATCATGATATGCTTCTACGCTAGTCTTGTGTAGAGTAATAGTCATAGTGTAGAGATGAGGACTTTCCGCATTCCACAACAAAGGATCCATAATTTCCCCTGAAAGGGTTGCTACACCACTGCCAGATGAACTTGTAGCAGGTATTTTTTCTGATGTCACAGGAAATGGCAAAGAAGAATCCGCCTTTTCACGTAATGCAAACGTTTCCCCTCTTTGTACTGCACCAGTCATCACAAGTACTGGTGACGTCAAATCATCTGGTGCATACACTTCTACACGAATTCCCATATCCTTGACAGAACTTTCTGTTGTGACTGTAGGAGCACCACTGTCTATGCTATCATCATCACTACTGTCCTCTAGTGTATGTATAGGCATATCAACGAGAATAGACACGTTGATAGTTGCAACATTGGTTACCCTTGTATTGTCTTCAGATGATAAGTTTATGTCAGTGTTAACTTCATAATCTGCAATAAATCCATCAGGTTTACGTAAAAGGTAACATTCACGATATATTCCAGATAACCACCATTTATCCTGATCTTCTAAATAAGATCCATCACACCATCGAGTAACTTGTACGCATAACACATGTTCGTCCTGATCCTCTGGCTTAGCTTTCAGAGCTTCGGTTATACAGAATTCTGACGGAAGGCAGGAATCCTGACCATAACCGACTAAAATACCATTAATCCATACAGTGCATGTAGAATCAACACCTTCAAATACCACAAAGATCTGATCTGTTGAGTAATTTGGTGAAAATGAATCCCGACGAGCGTTCCCCCCGTCGGCCCTGCTTGGTGGTTGACTTTTTTTGTTATGCGTTTTATGTACACTATTAGGAGACAGTGCAGCAGTCCAAGTATTACTTCCCTCCTTATCCCAGTCCCAATCAGATGGTAAAGTGAAAGTTCTCCTATACAATCCAGTAGAATTCTCTCCTGGTTCTTTTTCATGAAGACTATCTCCATTGGGATAACTTGTCTCAGCCGCGCAGCCAATACCAACATCACATGGGGCATTATGCCATTGACCAGTACGTCGTGCACGTGGCGGATCAAATGCAAATGGGTATGATGTATTTGTATATATTGGTATATCATGTCCAGCTGGACCTAGCTGCCAGTGATGGGGAAGTGCAACCTCATTTCCTGTAAACAGATAATCTGGTT
>JACKZZ010003534.1_pt1 | contig 12739 bp, 14 predicted proteins | sample 8027871 | NCBI WGS metagenome assembly JACKZZ01 (sample SAMN15724774, study PRJNA655200) | protist metagenome | isolation source: fluorescence activated cell sorting (FACS) single amplified genomes of... | place: USA: West Boothbay Harbor, Gulf of Maine | collected 2000-07-19
GCCTTTGGGTTTTTTATAATGAAACCTTTTTAAGGTTTTTTTAGCTAAATGTATATTAGTTTTTTTTCTAAATGTATTGTTTCTAGTTTTCTTTTTTTTATTTACTTTTCTTTTTAAACTTTGCTCTTTTTTATTGTATAATTTGGTTATTTTTCCTTTAGTTAATTTCATTCTATATAAATAAATTAATATTTTTATTTATATAGTTATATTAATGAGTGTTCAAAGTATTGATATATCTAAACAAAATATTTCAGGCAAGTGTGATTTAAAATGTGCTTATAATTTTAACTATCCAGAAAGTAATATAACAGCTAAAAATCAAGGTGTTTTAATTAATTTAACATATGATAATAGTAAAAATCCTCCAGTTACATACAACACTGAAAAATATACAGTTTCAGGAATTAGCATAACATCTCCTTCACTACATTTATTTGACGGAGCAACCACAGATGCTGAAATTATTATAGAACACACGCCAGTTACGGGTGGCCCTTTATTAAAAGTTGCGATTCCAGTAAAAGCTTCAAGTGATTCATCAGATGCTTCATATTTTTTATCTGAAATAATTCAAAGTGCTGCGACCAATTCGCCGAGTCAAGGTGAAACTACTAATATAAGTATTTCAGGATTTACCTTAAATAAAATAGTTCCTACTAAGCCTTATTACAGTTATACTGATAATAACAAGGACGATTGGATTGTATTTGGAATTTTAGAGGCGATACCTTTAAGTAGCAGTTTTATATCTACATTACAAGAAATAATAACACCGTTTCCTTTACCTATGATGGGGGGAGGTTTATTTGTAAACGCGTCTGGTCCCAATTCAACAAAAGTAGGAGACGGCATTTATATATCGTGTAAGCCAACCGGTTCTTCAAGTGATGAAACCGAAGTAGAATACTCGAAGAATACCACATCTTATGATTTTAGTAATTTATTAGATAGTCCAGTAACCAAAACTATATTTCAAATAATAATAGGATGTATTTTATTCATTGTTATTTTTATGGCATTTAATTACATTTTAATATGGTTCACAACAGGCGAAACCAAAATGCCATCATTTTCTTCTTTAAGCGGTAATAAATAATATTTCATTTGATTAATTGGAGCCATTTACGGGTGATGCATCGTATAGGTTCTCTAATAATGGTTTATAAGAGGCTGTTGAGAGAGAAGAACCACTTTTCATTAACGGAGCCATTTTAGCAACAACTTCTTGCTCTAAAGTATAAGGGAATTGATTAAACGCTGTAAACTGTGACATTTTTTTCTTTTCAGTGGGGGCATATTTTTGTAGAGCGTCGATGCCTGTTGCCACGGATGAGCGACGAATTAAATCAAATCCGACAAATAAGGCTAATACAGCTAAAATTGGATTAGAATGTATAAATAAATAAAGAACCATAATAATGATTGTAATTTTACCAACTAAAGTATCTACAACTTCAGCAAGAGGTTCAGGAGTTTTTAACCCCATTATCAAATAAATGATAAATAAGATAACTAAACTCAGCTCACCGATATGTTCTTTTTTAAATAAACTGGAAAAACTGTTCATATATCATATTGATAGATTTTATTATTTAGTTAAAAGATTAGTAAAATGATATAAATAAAATTTACTAAATTATGTATATCTATTATGAATTTAAACACATACTTGGGACAGAAGGGGTACACGATACACAAAAATGAAATTACAATTGAAAAACAAAAGGAAATAAGAAATGATTTAACTATTAAACCATTTGTTATGGGAGCTCCAATGAACAATAATCAAAAAACATTTCCAGTATATAGAGAGTCGTCAAATAAATTTTATGTTCCTCATTATTATGGAGTTGAAAAGTTTGGAGAGCCTAAACAAAAAAAAATATCAGAAGGGACTGATATAATTTTAGAGTTTAATGGGAGGCTTAGAGAGAACCAAGAAATAGTCGTTAACACTTATATAGAACACGTTAATAAAGTGGGTGTTGGTGGTGGGTTGCTTGAATTGCCTTGTGCGTATGGTAAGACTGTTCTCTCACTAAACATTATAGCTCATTTGAGTAAGAAGACATTTATTATTGTTCATAAAGAATTTTTGATGAATCAATGGATAGAGAGAATACAACAATTTTTACCCAAAGCTCGTGTTGGAAAAATTCAAGGTCCTATTATAGATATAGACGATAAAGATATAGTTATTTGCATGCTTCAAAGTCTCTCTATGAAGGAATACCCAACTTCTATATTTGAAAGTTTTGGTCTTACAATTATAGATGAGGTTCATCACATTTCGAGCGAAGTATTCTCTAATTCTCTATTTAAACTTGTAACCAAATATATGCTGGGTCTATCAGCCACAATGAATCGCAAAGATGGCACAACAAAGGTATTCAAAATGTTTTTAGGAGATGTTATTTTTAAAGGTAAACGCGATGAAGTGAGAGAAGTAGTCGTTCGTGCCATTAAGTATGAGGTGGATGATGACGAATTTAACGAGGTAAAGTTGGATTTTAGAGGCAATCCTGCGTATAGTTCAATGATTAGTAAGCTATGTGATTATAATAGACGAACCGAATTTATTTTGAAAATTGTAACTGACATGCTTGCTGAAAATCCGAACCAACAAATTATGATCCTCGCACAATATAAAAACATTCTTAAATATTTACACGACGCAATAGCTCATAGAAATATAGCAACAGTTGGTTATTATATTGGTGGAATGAAAGAGCAAGCTTTGAAAGAAACCGAAGGAAAAAAAATAGTTATCGCTACTTATGCTATGGCTGCCGAAGCTCTTGATATTAAAACACTGACAACATTAATAATGGCAACACCAAAAACAGATATAGAACAAAGTGTGGGACGCATTCTTAGAGAGAAACATAGTAGTCCAATTGTAGTTGATATTATTGACAGTCACGATTTATTTCAAAATCAATGGCGTAAAAGAAAAACTTTTTATAAAAAAGAAAATTATAAAATAATTTATGGGAATAGTTCTAATTATACACCAGATACGAGCAAATGGTTAGTAGTTTTTAAACCAAAATCGTCCGAAACCAACAAATGCATTAAAAATAGTTTGAGTGATAAATATACTGAAAATATTTCAGATGAAGAAGAACCAGATAAACCAAAGGATAAATATTTGAGCGGTGTATGTTTTCTTAGACCTTCGAATATTTAATTATTTGTTTATTTATAAAATTGAATTTAAATGTGAAGATTATATTAACAATATAACTAAAATGTCAAAATATTCTTGCGAACAATGTGGAAAAGAATTTTCTCAAAAATCACAATATGTTTCTCATAATAGACGAAAAACACCTTGTGACAAAAATAAGCTATTTATAGAAGAAGTTGAAGAAAATGTTAAACAAATAAATAATAAAAAATTGATTGTTGTTAATGAAAAAGTAAATTTAAATACAGACATCATGGAACATCTACCTAAAGAAGTAAATTATTCTGAATTATCAAGAAAATTAACAACAAAAATTGATAAAAACGAAAAGAAAAATAATGGCATTTACTTTACTCCACCAGAAACAATTTATAAAAATATTCAATTTTTAGAACCATTTATGAAAAATATTCATACAGTTTTAGAACCATCTTGTGGGTCTTGTGAATATATATTAAGACTAAACAGTGTCAATCCCAATATGAATATTACTGGAGTAGAACTAAACGAAACCATATTTGAATCAATAAAACAATACGAAAGAGAGAATATTTTATTACTAAATAAAAACTATTTAACTCACGATTTTAATAATAAATTCGATTTAATTATAGGAAATCCGCCTTATTTTGTAATGAGCAAAACAGATGTAGATAAATTGTATTGTAATTATTTTGATGGACGACCAAATATATTCATATTATTCATTATAAAATCGCTGAAATTATTAAATAAAAAAGGAATTTTAAGTTTTGTATTACCAAAGAACTTTCTAAATTGTTTATACTACGATAAAACAAGGAAACATATACTTGAAAACTATACTATTTTGGATATTATAGAATGTGAAGATAATTACATTGAAACAAAACAAGATACTATAATAGTTATTTTACAAAATGAAAAACCAACAAATAATTTATCTTATAGCATAACAATTTCTGAATATACTATCTTTGGAACTCAAAATAACATTAATTCAATGAAAAATTTATATAAAAATTCTAAAACTCTGTTTGATTTAAGTTTCAATGTTAATGTAGGCAATGTAGTTTGGAATCAATGTAAAAAGGATTTAACCGATGATAATACAAAAACACGCTTGATATATAGTTCCGATATTACAAATAATAAATTATCTATAAAAAATTATTCAAATAAAGAAAAGAAAAATTATATAAATAAAAAAGGTAACAGTAATCCTCTTTTAGTTATTAATAGAGGATATGGTGTTGGCAGTTATAATTTTAATTATTGTATAATAAATGAAAATGATAATATAAATTATTTAGTTGAAAATCACTTAATTTGTATAAAATATACTGAACCATTATCAAACGAAAAAATAATAAATAAATATAAACAAATTATAAATTCTTTTAAAAATAAAAAAACTGCTGAATTTATTGATTTATATTTTGGCAACAATGCTATGAATACTACTGAATTATGTAAAATTCTACCTATTTATGATATTTGACAATTGTAGTTTAATACATTACATTGTTTTCGGTTAATATATTACATATATCTTTTTTTAATCTGGGTGCTTTAATATTATTAATTGCGCATAATTTTTTTAATTCATTTACATTAGGGATTTTTCTTTGTATCTGTAATGCAGGAAATTGAATTCCACAACCATTCTTAAATCTTAACTTTATTTCTAAATTCATACCGGATTCAGTTTCATAAATATAGTTGGTATTATCCTTATAAATTAATTTAGTTAATTTGTAGATATTTTCATTTAATTTATCGTAATATATTTTACCATCATCATAACACATATAATGCTTATTTTTTTGACTGTTTAATAATTTTTCTGTCAAAAACTCTTTAACAATATCACTTACTTGGATAAACGCTTTAATTCCTTCTTTATCTATTTTTTTACAGAAATTTCTAAAAGTTATATCATTATCATATTTTTCCTTATAAGGTTTCATACATTCTACAATATTATTATGAATAGTAGCACAGTATTCTTCTTGAGAAGGCAATTCTAAATCATACCAGTTAGCGATTTTAGTGAGAGCATTTTTATAAAACCAATTTTCAAAATTCTTATTTAAATATTGTGAAGGTTTCGACAGTGATACAAATTGTGGTGTTTCATTTACACACGATGCGTTAAATTTAAATTCTGTCATAAATTCATAACTATAATTTATAATTATGTTAAAGTCATAATGATGACCTCTTCCTGCTTTAGGAATACAATGAATATTATCAAGACAATCTATGCCTTGTTCTTTACATAATTTTTGTATATATGTGTCAAGTTCTAATTTTAAGTTGCGCCATCTTAATGATAAATTGTAATATTGTTCTGGAATTTTATTGTTTAATATACAGACAATAATATTTTCTCTCTGTTTATTATTACTATCATTTTCTGCTTTATTTTTTTTCTTAAACACATCAATGTCACGTAAATGTATTTTATCATTGTTAAATAAAATAGGTTCTAATTTATTTATGTTTTTAATCCATATGCGTATGTGTTTTTGTATAGTTTTAATTTCTTCACAATTACATTTTTCTTTCCATAACTTGGCGTGACAACAATCCGAAACTAACTTTGATATAGTTTTTTCTATTTGCGCGACTGATTGTTCGGAAGACATTTTGGCGTGTGTTTGTGTGTTATAGACACACGCATCCAAAATGTCTCATTTTTTTAGTCTGATGGTTAATATTATATATCATATAATGTATGGTATATAATTGTCCAGTATGTCTATTAGACCCTTTATCACATTCTTTAACTAAAATTTTTGAAAAGGAAAATACTTATTACTTTTACACTTGTCCATCAAAAGCAAAATTATATTTTGATACAACAGGCATAATAAATCATTACAATGGTGTGTTAAGTGAAATGCCAGAAAATAAAAAATGGATTTGGGTTTTTGACGGAACTGATTTTGGATTAAAACATTTTCTACAAATAGAAGTAGCAAAAGAACTATCAAAGCTCATTTCACATAAATTTAGTAATAATTTAGAAAAAATAATAATAATAAATCCGTCCAGTTATGTGTCGCCAATTTATAATATTATTAAACCATTTTTAAACAATAAAATTAAATCAATTGTTGAAATAAATAATAACATTCAAACAATTAATGACCTCTTGACGGAAATCCTTCACCAGTAAAATGATTATAATTGTCTACACAGTTAGTGCAATTTGGCAAGACGACATCGGGAGAACGGTTAGCTAGTGCTAATTGACTCGATGGAATATTAATGCCAGCCACTTGATAAGTAGGTGTCATTGGCATATTATTTTGGTACTGCGAGTAACCTCCGTGTTGTCGTATGCGACGGCGACGTCTTGTTTTTTTTCCACCAGCAAGTCTTCTTGACGCACTTCTTGACGCACTTCTTGACGCACTTCTTGACGCAAGTCTGTGCCTAAGTTTCTTTTTAAGACTTTTCATTTTTTTACTTCCTGCTTTCATCTTCTTATAATATTTAGTGATATTTTTAATTTTTTTTTTAATTTTTTTTGCTCCGCCCTTGAAATTGCAAATTCCAGGGACGATTCCTGCCGCAGCTTGTATATTATCTTTTGACCCTGCTAAACCAGGAAGTCCAGATATTTGATTACTACTAAAACTGCCAGAATAATTTGAATTAGTTCCATTTACATAAGGACTAGTATTATAAGGATTTACATTAGCATATCCTAAGTTAGAAGCTTCCGACATATATATAATATATATAATTTTTATTTCTTTCTATTTTGATGATGGGCTTTATAAATATGTTCCAATTCATTGCTAGTTACAATTTTAATGTGCTTGTCTGCTAATTTAATTGGTGTCCATTTTTTGAATTTGTGATTAAATCGACATACAAATTTATGAGACATTTCTAAATTAACAAACCTTGCGACATCTTCATTTTCAAACTCTTCTTCATCATCACTTTCCTCTAAGGCATCTAAATTGTTATTTTCTTTTATAAATCTAAATAGGTTATTCATCATTACACTTGTATTATAATCTGGTATATTAGCGATAGAATGAAATTCTTCCTTAAAATGTTTATTTAAACAATGCAAGTTATATATATCATTTTGTATGTCAGGTTTTATCAAAAATACGACATCCCTCTGTGAAACAAATGTTTTCTCTCTAATTTGAGGTGTAGATTTCTCTCGAATTGACGTAGTTTTTTGATTTATGTAATTATCATATGTGATAAACAAATAATTATTTGTTCTGTTATATAATCTATATTGTATAGAGTTAATTTTGTATTTAACATTTTTAATTTTATATTCTAATTCCTCATTTGTTTTACACATTACTGGTAATCCAAAAACAACAAAAGAATTATTATATGACATTTGTTTTAAATCAAATTTTAATATATTTGCTATTTTTTCCATTTTAATGTGCCAGTTCTCTCTTATAATAGGTTCGCCTTTATAACTAAATAAATCTTCTATGCTAAAAAAACGATTATCTAAGTAATGAAATAATGTTCCATAAAGTATAGTACCGTAAGAGAGTTCATTAGAAAAACAAGCATTCACGTGTTTAATATTATTAATATTTTTGTCACACGACAATTCCATAATTAAACATGTTGGTTTGTCATTTATGTATGTAAACCAAGCGAAACATTTTGTACCATCAGGAATTATCATAAACATATCAGAATTATAAACCTTCTTATGTGTTATATTTTCATAAGAAAGTTTTATATTTGGGAAATCCGTAAGAAGTTCTTCCTTGTTGAAACGCTTAATCATATTATATGAAATATCAATAAATCTTTATATTATTTATTTTCATTATAAAGTGAGTATGAATCTGTATTTGACATTAAATCTAATGAAGATATATTGGTTCCACTATTATTAACAGAAGAGTGCAATTGTTTTTTTAAAAAGTTTTTTAATTCTCCCTTCATATTTGTTTCTTCCTCTTTAGGTAATAAATCGATTAAACTATAATCAGTTGTAGAAGTTTGGGGTTTTTGTTGGATAACATTAAACATATTTTCATATTTTTGTGTTGATGTATTTACTAAATCCTTTATTTTTGGAACAGTTAATGTAGACTTAAAAAAATTTATTAAATAATGAACTAAAAATATTAAAGCAATTGATACAAGTGTAACTTGGATAATCCAATATAGCATATAATATTATGATATTAGTTTAAACAAGATAAAAACTCAATTAATTCATTTTTAACTAAAGAATCGTTTATATTAGTTTTGTCTGGCAATTCAAAATATACATCAGTAGGTGAAATGCCGTATTCATTGCTAATTCTTTTATAAAAAAGTTTATCATCTAACACTTCTCCCTCTATAACCATTTTAATTGTAGAATTTTTATTTATTTTAAAAAAACATCTCTTTATTTTTCTAGAAATATGTTGATTGTTTATTTGGAATACCTTTTCGTCTGTGTAATATGAGTTGTCAATTATCAATGAAAATGATTCTAGATAATTATCAATTGTTTTTATGTTGTTGTCGTGGGGCATTAACCTTTTTGAAGATGAATTATTTATTTCATATATTCCATCAATTGAATAAATTAGTGTGCACGTTTCAGAATTGATATAATAATTGTTAATTGTTTTTAATAGTTCTGGTAAAGCATCTAAATTTAGATGATTAATGTATATTTTCATTATAATATTAAATATATAAAACTATTTAAACCTATTTAACTAATACTCAATAATGGCAAACCATTTGAATATAATTATAGTTGAAAGAATTGGGACATTAAAGACATTAACCATTAAGGATTTTAAATTGGAAGAAATATATAAAAAATGTGGATTTAAAAAATCGAATGACTTTATAAAACAGGTTGAGTGGAATGTAAAATATGATTCAAAAAAATATTATATTGAAGTTTATGCGAAAACCGATGGGCGTTCTGCTTCCGAAAATAAATACGATTTTCCGCCTCCAATTGATACAAAATTGTTTTTTGGCAGTTGTGCTATTTTGGCTCATTTTAAAAATGAAAATGGGAACAAATGTTATACTGATTTAAATTTACCATTGTGGAATAAAATTTATGAAAAATTATTCGGAGGGTTTGAAGATTTGGCTACTACAGCAAAGGAAGATGAATGTGAAGAAGATGAGTTAGAAAATGTTCCAAAAGAGAAGAAGACCAAACACGGATATCTAAAAGACGGGTTTGTTGTAGATGATAGTAGCGATGAACTAAGTGGCGTTTACACAGAAACATGTTCTGAAGAAGAAAATGATGATTTTGAAGACAGTAATAATAATGATCTTGACATAGAAGACATTGGTTCAGAATTGAGTGAAGAAACATACGATTATGATTCTGACGACGTAACCAAATAAAATGAATTATAATAAATCTTCTAAATAAAAAAAATTGATATCGATTTAAATACAAAATTGTTATATAAATCAATATAATGTCTATTCATAAAATCGATAACCCCGAAAAATTTCGTTCAAATATCAAACAAATGTTGAATGATATATTAAAAGATGAAAAAAATAGCAATAACCTAGAAAAGGGCATATTCAATTACTCGTTAAAGGAATCTGACCAAAATAAAATTGTAAAAAAATGGGATAACAAAAAATTCGTTCAAATTTATATAGATCGTTTACGAAGCATCGTTGTTAATTTAAAGGGTGAAGTATTGGAGCATATTAAAGACGGAACAATTAAACCTCACGTTGTTGCTTTTATGACGCACCAAGAACTCGCACCTGAAAAATGGGCTAAACTTATTGAAGCCAAAACAAAACGAGATCTAAATAAATGTGAAACGAATATTTCTGCTGCTACAGATACTTTTACTTGTCGCAAGTGTAAGGGTAATCAATGCACTTATTATCAACTTCAAACACGTTCTGCGGATGAACCAATGACTACATTTGTTACGTGTCTGCTATGTTCCGCAAGATTTAAATTCTAAATAATTTATCTTTGAATAGTCATTGAATTCGTAACAAAATAACATTTTTTTTTCATCCTCAACAGGTTCGGGTTTTTCATAAGAGGGCATAGAAAAAGTTTTACATAAATATTTATAATAAAATTGTATTCTTGAACACATGATTGTATTTATTATACTCACTCTACTCTTTATATAAAAAAATGATTAATATTTTTATATAATTCAAAATGTAAAATAAAATGAAGACCGAAAACGTATATATTCAAGCGTTAGATAGAGAAATTGTGTTTTACATTGGTAAAAACCAAGATGATAATTTCAATGTTATCGATATGGGCAACGAAAATGATTTATGGTTTCACGCAAAAGATATCCCATCGTGTCACGTAGTTTGTAAAATTCCGGATGATATTGAAAAAAAAGATTTGCGGTATATTATAAAGACAGGTGCTTTATTATGTAAAAATAATACAAACCAAATAAAGAACTTATCAAAAATAGCATTTGTTTATACAAAACTTAAAAATGTTATAAAAATGATGGTTAAAGGACGTGTAATGACATTAAATACAAAAATTATTATTTGTTAGAAAACATATTTATTAGACCGTCCGGAAAGAAAAATTCAGTTATGATTTATAACTATGTTTCAAATAATGTTCTTTTATAAAATATTAGAAATTGCATTAAAATTAGTTTGGTAAAAACATTTTCTTGTGATTATATGTGTTAAGAACTTTATTTATTTTTTCTTTTTTTATTCCTTTTAGTTTTTTTGTAATTTCTTTTAGTTTTTTTGTAATTTTTCTTTTTATTTATTTTTGTTTTTCGATTATATCCACCATAATTTGGTTGTGTACGGCGGAGCAGTCTTATCTCTCTATCAGAATGTCCCACTACAACATTACACGTTAAATCAACAATAATTAAATTTTGAATATCTTTTACTTCTTTTAAATGTTTTAAAATATCTGATAACATTATTTCTTGTCTAAGTAACTTGTCGTCGCCCTTAAACGGAGCACTGGCAAGTTCAGCAACTAAATCAATATTCGAATCTTCCGTTAATAATGTTGCAGTATTAAAAAATGGGTAAATATCACTCTTATCTTGCGTAATAACTACAAATGTTTTATCGATCACATTCCCTCCTTCGTTAAAATCGTTAATTTGATACGATCTATTAGCAGCTATCATATAATCTTTGCCTCCCTTTTCTTCTTTAGAGGTGGAACCTTGGGTTCTGTTTTTGCCTCCCGGGAGTTCTTTATCATTTGCTATTACAATATCTCGTATACGCTCACTGCCTTCATCCATATTTGCAACTAATCCATCTTTTATAGCATCTTTAATATGTTGGGCCATAATGTCTGCTGATTCAGGGAGTAACATATTACAAACGCCTAATATAGTAGAATTAATTTTTTTTACATTCATAGGACTTTGAAATGTGGTTGCTAAACCAGTATATAATCCGTGTGTTGTAATAAATAAAACACTGGGTGGTGAAACAATGGGTGGTGAAACAACTGGGGACTCGGTTGATTGGGTAAGACCTCCACCTCTATATTTATTATGTCTTGACATTATAATATAAGATAATAAAATTTTTAGGAAGTTTGAAATGTTAAAGGTCCGACGAATTTAAAATATCAAAGACAACAAGTTTTCGCTATAACCGATGTGGCTAAATATGGGTCAATGTTAGCGCCAGGTCTGCGGTCTTCAAAATAACCATATCCATTTTTTTTAGTTGCATTTGGGATACGAACAGAAGTATTTCTTGTTCCAATTCCCCAGGTAAAATTATTGAGGCACGATGTTTCGTGCAACCCTGTCAATCTTAAATGATTATTTTTACCATACGCAGAAATATGTTCTTCTTGTTTCATCTTCAATTTATCCATACAAGAGAGAATTTTATTGAGTCCTCCCGGTTCTCGCATATCCTTTGTGCTAAAATTAATATGACATCCAGAACCATTCGCATTTTCGGAAAGTTTAGGTGAATAATCAATCGTTGCGTTGTATTTTTCAGCAATTCTTTCAAGCAAATATCTTGATATAATCAACTGGTCGGCTGCTGAAATCCCTTTAGAAGGTCCGATTTGAAATTCCCATTGACCACTTGCCACTTCCGCGTTTATTCCCGAAATTTCTAAACCAGTTGTAACGCATGTTTGAAGATGCTCTTCAACAATAGTTTTTTCTAGTTTATTCGAAACTCCACAATAATGCGTGCCATTGTTTATAGGCTCAAACGTTTGATTGTTAAATCTTATAAAATATTCTTGTTCCAATCCAAACCAACACTGTTCTTTATCAATTTCACTGAAAATGACATTTGCGTTATTTCTGTGGTTCGATGACAATGCTTTATCATCAGAATTGTATGTATCACATAATACTAAAATACACTCACAGTTTGAAAAACATCTAATTGTATCTTTATATATCGCACAAGGTTTTAATAAAACTTCTGTATTGCCGTGAGAATCTGCTTGGTCCGTTGATGAGCCATCATAATTCCATTCAGGAATATTGATTAACGAGACAGTTTTCAAGGGAAAAACTCTTGTTTTTGACCTTATTTCATTATTACCACCAATCC
>JACKZZ010008413.1_pt1 | contig 12734 bp, 4 predicted proteins | sample 8027871 | NCBI WGS metagenome assembly JACKZZ01 (sample SAMN15724774, study PRJNA655200) | protist metagenome | isolation source: fluorescence activated cell sorting (FACS) single amplified genomes of... | place: USA: West Boothbay Harbor, Gulf of Maine | collected 2000-07-19
TGTAATTGACTTATGATTTATAAATATTATTTGTTATAATATATTAAAGATACTTTATTATTAAACATACTTCATTATGTATATAATTCTTTTAATTGCAATATTTTTTTATTTATCTAATGCTGCTCGTGTTAGTGATGGTTTAATTATGGAATATACATTTGCTAATCAAACATATAGTGGATTAGATTGTAATGATATGCCTACAAAAGTCTATCCATCATTTTCTAGTGGTATTGATTTAGGTTATTTAGAATTACAAACTGCAGCACATGCTGATGGTTGTAAAACTGAATTTCGTGAGGAACGTATAGGTTTACATATTAGACCTGAAGAAATTGGTGGTACTGATACATGGCGTGTAAAAAGTGAAAAAGATGTAAGTGAAATAGTAGATCATTTAGCATCTGATAATAATGGTTATACTATTGAAATGTGGGTAGCTATTAATAATGTACAAAGTGCTAAAACTAGTTTACTTAGTATTATAGATCCTATTGTTAATGATAATCCTAGTGCTTATGATAATTCAGCTGAAGTATTAGCTGAAACTGAATTTACAGATTTGACTCCAAACTTGTTAAACTCAAAATATTTTGCTAAATGTCTTGATGCTCATGATGATGAAAAAGATTGGTATAAATATGATCCTGCATCAGTACGTATTAGTTTAGATGAGTCTGATCTTTATATGGATGAAAAGAGTAGTAGTGGAGCTGAAAATTTATGTGTTAAAGAATATGGTGGTATATTTAATGATCCTATGAATTATTATCCTGATGGTGAAACTCAACCATTAACACCATATCATATTGCATTAACTCAAGAACATCTTGGTGGTGGTTTTTATAAGTATTACTTATATGCAAATGGTACTGGTTTTCCTGAATTAGCGTCAAGTGGATATATTAAAGCACCAAATGGTTTAACTGTACATTCATGGGAATCTGATCATCATTTAGAAATTGGGCATCAATTTACAACTGATAATACTGATTTTGATATTTTATTTTTATCTATGTATGATAGAAAATTAAGTGGTGCTGAAATACAAAGTAATTATGATGCTGGAATACCAAATAGTGCTCCATATGTCTCAGATATATCAATAAGTGCTGATGAAGAAGCATGTGTACCTGTTACACTTGATCAAAAAGATTGGGATAGTGAATTGTATCAACAATGGACAGGTCATAATTTTCCAGGTATGATACTTGGTAAGCCAGCTTTAATAACTACAAATAAAATCTATATCAATAATGTTGATTTAAATGTAGGTTCATTATTTACAGATGCTGGTTGTACATCAGGAATTGATGTTTCAGTAGATGATCATGAATACACATCTACCATTTATTATAAATCTAATAAATATAGTCATGGTGCATTTGATAATGTATTTAGTGCATATGCAACTGATGGAATTGATAACGGTAGTGTTAAAGAATTTAGTATATATCTTAATCCTGTAAACGATCCAACTGATCCACCTACTGAAGCACCTACTGATGCAGCTACTGATGCTACTTATGAAGCTAATATTGCTGATGATTTAGTTGATGAAACTGCATGGCCTGAAGATGCATATACTGAAGATTTTACTTTTATAGTACCTGTTGGTGTACACTCTGTAGATGTTAGTATTCATACTGGTGCCTCAACATTTACTTTTTCAGTATCTACAAATGCATATGATGAATTAGAATTTGATTTTAATGATTTATGTGATAATGGTAAAGACGGTATTGATTTTGCATTTAATGGTGAACAAAAAGCATCTGTACCTGGTTTAGGTGATTGTGCTGGTACTTTATCATATGGTAATGATTTATTAAATGCACTTGAAGAAGCTACAACTGGTAACTTATGGGTTAAATTATCTTATACATCTACATGTCCTGTATATTATACTAATTTAAAATCTGATTTTAATCCTGTATTATTAGCTGATTCAAGTTTATATGTTGTTGATACTAAACCATTAGTACGTATTAATTTTGGTTTACCTGCTTATTATTATGATGTTATTGCATCTTATGGTGACCAATGTTCTCAAGAACCAACTATTTCATCATCTGTTAATGTTGATGATGGTTGTCAATTAGATTATAAATCTGAAATTAATTATGTTGATCATTGTTCATTTGCATTAGATAGTGATGCAACTAAACCATCTGATCGTAGATTATTAGAACAAGGTTATTCTTATTCTGGTTCATTAGTTATTAGTGCTAAATTAGACTTAAATGTTGCTGGTTTTCAAGTTAATAGAACTGTTGAATCACCATTAAACTGGAGAGTATGGGTACAAAAAACTATTGAAGTTAGTTCAGAAGTTGAAATTTCTAATAACAATAAATGTGTTGATGAGACTGATTGTAATAGTAACGGTTGTTGTGTTGATGGTGTATGTGATTGTACATGTGCTGAATTTGGTAATGGTTTCAATGGTGATTATTGTGAAGAAGATATTACTCCACCAACTTGTGATTTAGGTGATGCTAGTATTACTGTACAATCTAATCATGGTGGTTGTGTTATTGTTTCTGATGATATTAATGCTAACTTACCTGGTTTTGATGATAATAGTGGTAATTGGTATGTTATTCGTAACAGTACTGATGCACCTACATTAACTTCATCATTTCCTGAAGATAATAATGATATTGCTTCAAATTGTTGGGGTATTGGTACTCATAAAGTTCAATGGCATGTACAAGATGTTCCATTATCTGATCCTCATACTGAAAATGATCATGCATTCTGTTCATTAACTATTATTGTTGAAGATAATGAAGATCCATTTGTTGATTGTCAACAATGTCAAAATGCTGAAGATGTATCTGCTACTGAAATTGCTATCTGTACTAGTGTATTAGGTGCTAATTCATTTGTAAGATCTGTTGTTAATTATGATGATTTAGATCAACATTTTAATGATGAAAACTTAGATGCAAATGATGTTGCATATCCTGGTTCTGTAGCATATGGTGGTTATTTAGATTGTGATTGTGAATATGAAGAAGGTGGTTCATTACCAGCTGTTAATCATATTACTAAAACATGGGATTCATGGGGTAATATTAGATCATGGGATATTGTTGATGGTAATCATCAAATTAGTTATCCTGATGCACAAGAAGATGATGGTCAATATCCATTAACTTATTCAGCTTCTGATGATAGTGGTAATAGTGGTTCATGTGGTATTGGTGTTACTTTTGATATAACTGCACCAACTTGTGATGGTTTTGAATTAACTATTGGTACTGATCCATTATCTAAAAATTATTCATTACCAGTTGACTTTGATATTAATGTTAGTTATGATGCAAGTATTTCTGGTTTAGATCAAGGTCCAGTATTAACACCACATAGAGAAACTGGTGCTCAATATTGGGTTGGTTATGAATATAATGCTACTTATGAATCTATTTGGTGGATTACTGATTTAGCTGGTAATAATGGTACATGTGCTTGGAAAGTTATTGTTGATAATCCAAATCCATGTGTATATCCTACTTGTGATGATGCACCTCCTTATGTAGTTGGTGATTGTCCATCTGATGTTACTCGTCAATGTGCTGATAATGATGGTTGTGGTTGTGGTGCTTGGACTAATCCAGTATTTGCTGATGATAAATTTGTTAAATATATTGATGTTCATATTAATGGTATGAAAGTTGATACTTATAATAATGATGGAACTACTAGTGCTTATGATAATGAATTACAATTTGGTGTAAATCATATTAAATATATTGCTTATGATATGCATGGTGAAAGTGCACAATGTTATTGGCGTGTAACTATGGAAGATCATGTTGCACCTATATTAGATAATGGTGTAACTTGTCCACAAACTGAAACATTAGATACTATTACTACTAATGCTGATTATTCATATTCATTCTCACATAATGATGAATGTATATTAAATCAAGATGTTACTTATAATGGTGGTTTAGTTGGTGGTAGTAATGTTACTATCCCTTCTGGTTCTCATACATTAGATGTTGGTATTTATTCATTTAGATATACTATCAGAGATGATAATAATAATCCAACTTATTGTAATTGGGATATTGAAGTTGCTGATGTACAAGATCCTACTATTGACTGTCCAGAAGATATTTCTGAACGTATTGAACAAGGCTCATCATATATTAATATTGATTGGACTACTCAAGCAAGTGATAACTGGCAATTAGCTTCATTAACTCATTCACCTAATCAACCTGGTGATCCATTTGTTGCTGGTAGTTATACTGTTACTTCTACTGCTACTGATGCAGCTGGTAATACATCTACATGTTCATTTAATATTGTTATTACTGAAGCATATCCAACTGTATACTTTAAACCTGCATTAGCTGGTGCAATTGTATCTGATATTTCTGCTGCTAACTCAGCTCCAGAATTTGGTGCTACATTAACTTTAGCTACATTAACTAATGTATATCATGAAGTATTAGCTCAACCTAACGGTATTACTGCATTAGCTGAATCTGCTGATAATGACAATGATCAAATTGATGGTACTATTGATATGATTAGTAATTGTGCTAGTGATGCTGCTATCTGTGAAAAAAATTATGAATTTGATGTTATCTTTGATGGTTGTGATGCTAACGATAAAGCATATGATTTAAATGCTGAAGTTGATTGTACTCCTGCTGATTGTTATGAAGCTAATGCTAATATTGAATTTACTGTTAGTTTAACTGCTTCTAATTATTGTTGGCAAGATTTAGCATCAGTTCAAGTTGATGCTGAAATGGTAACTATTGATGGTGCTGATTATCAAAATATTATTGATACTTATAATTCTGCTACATTTACATTACCATCACATGTATCAGTATTTTATAATCAAAATGCTGTTGCAGGTATTATTCATGTAACTTCTGATCAAGTATTAACTAAAAAAATTAATATTGATTCAGTTAAATCAGAATGGTTTGCTTCAAATACTTATCATGTTGATGATAAAGTTGATGAACATGTTGATAGTGAATTAGGTTCTGATTTTAAAACTGATGAATTATCAGGTATTGCTGGTTGGTATTATACTGAAAGTAAATTAGATTTAGAAACTAGTTATTTTACTAGATATACTGCTCAAATTACTATTGATTATGAATTTGGTGGTTCATCAAGACGTATGTTATTAGATATTGATGCACAACGTCAATTAGCTCAATCTGATGATGAAGCTATTGTTAAAGATGCTGTAGCTGAAACTATGACTTCTGGTACTGTTTCTACTACTGATGTTTCTGTTAATGATGCTGTTGTTGTTGTTATGGTTAATAATTGTCAAGAATCTAATACTAATGATGAAAATGCTATTACTAATGCTGTCAAAAAATATTTAAATATTGATGCTAATAGAGTTGATACTTTAATTGAACCTACTACTGAAGGTTATTGTTTAGCTGAAATTATTTTAGAACAATCTAATTGTGCTGGTAGTGTTGATATCTTTACTTTAATGAATTATTTACAAGATGGTGTAACTGATTCATTTAGTTCTTTACATACTACATTATCTGCATCTGATATTAGCTTAGATTCTAATGTATATTTTGTTGCTCAAACTCCATCAACTACTTCTTATCAAGCTGCATCTGTATCATCATCTAGTTCAACTAGTTCTAATACTAATGATTTAGCATGGTATATTTATGTTGCTGGTGGTTTTGTAGCTGGTTTACTCTTAGTTCAAGCTGTATTTAAATATAGATCAAATACTAAAGCTGATGTTAAACATCTAGCAGTTAAATCTGAAAAACGTTACTCTATTGCTGATTTATTAGCAGTTACTGAAAGACGTACATCTCTTGATGTAGGTAATGTTCAATTACATTCTGATTTTTAATTTAATTTTTAAAAATCAAATGTAAAGCAAAACAAAATTATTTATTTTAATTTTTTGAAAGGTTTCAAGAATAATCAAAACATTTTGATTAATCTTATGTACCTAACTTTTTTTTTCAAATTTTTTCACTCAAATAAGTTAAAATAAATAATGCATATATAAAAAATATTTATTTCATGAAATTTTCTATTAAGTCTTATAATTCTTATAATATGATAGAGTCAACTTTTTTTGATGCTATCTGCTTAGCGAAAATTTCGGAAAATTTCGGAAAATGACCGTTTATATTTTATTAATATTTTTTAATAAGGTTATTAGGGTTAACCACTTTCAAGTCAGTTCCTGGGAGTTTTTTCTTCTATAAGTCATTTATAATAATATATTAAAAATACTTTATTATGTATATAATTCTTTTAATTGCAATATTTTTTTATTTATCTAATGCTGCTCGTGTTAGTGATGGTTTAATTATGGAATATACATTTGCTAATCAAACATATAGTGGATTAGATTGTAATGATATGCCTACAAAAGTCTATCCATCATTTTCTAGTGGTATTGATTTAGGTTATTTAGAATTACAAACTGCAGCAAATGATGATGGTTGTAAAACTGAGTTTGTAAAAGAACATATAGGTTTACATATTAGACCTGAGGAAATTGGTGGTACTGATACATGGCGTGTAAAAAGTGAAAAAGATGTAAGTGAAATAGTAGATCATTTAGCATCTGATAATAATGGTTATACTATTGAAATGTGGGTAGCTATTAATAATGTACAAAGTGCTAAAACTAGTTTACTTAGTATTATAGATCCTATTGTTAATGATAATCCTAGTGCTTATGATAATTCAGCTGAAGTATTAGCTGAAACTGAATTTACAGATTTGACTCCAAACTTGTTAAACTCAAAATATTTTGCTAAATGTCTTGATGCTCATGATGATGAAAAAGATTGGTATAAATATGATCCTGCATCAGTACGTATTAGTTTAGATGAGTCTGATCTTTATATGGATGAAAAGAGTAGTAGTGGAGCTGAAAATTTATGTGTTAAAGAATATGGTGGTATATTTAATGATCCTATGAATTATTATCCTGATGGTGAAACTCAACCATTAACACCATATCATATTGCATTAACTCAACAATATATTGGTGGTGGTTTTTATAAGTATTATTTATATGCAAATGGTACCGGGAGTCCTGAACTAGCAGAAAGTGGTTTTGTTAATGCACCAAATGATTTAATTGTGCATTCATGGGAATCTAATCATCATTTAGAAATTGGGCATCAATTTGCAACCAATGCTACTGATTTTCATCTCTTATTTTTTGCTATGTATGATAAAACATTAAGTGATACTGATATACAAGTTAATTATGATGCTGGATTACCAAATAGTGCTCCATATGTCTTAGATCAATCAATAAGTGCTGATGAAGAAGCATGTGTACCTATTACACTTGAACAAAAAGATTGGGATACTCAATTATATGAGCAATGGACAGGTCATGATTTTCCAGGTATTATATCAGCTAAGTCAGTTCCATCAACAGTAGATAAAATCTATATCAATAATGTTGATTTAAGTGTATGTTCATTATTTACAGATGCTAGTTGTACATCAGAAATCAACGTTACAGTAAGTGAATATGAATATGCATCTACTATTTATTTTAAATCTATTAGTGATATTCATGGTACATTTGATAATGTATTTAGTGCATATGCAACTGATGGAATTGATAATGGTGGTGTTACTAAATTCACTGTACAAGTTAATCCTATAAATGATGCACCTGTAGCAAATGATTTATCATTTGATGCATATGCTGGTGTATGTACTGGAATCTACTTACAAGGTGATGATATAGATGGTGATGATGAAATTAATGAATTTACAATTGAAACAAGTTTAGTAGGTATAGCTGGTGGTCTTACTGGAATATATTCTGATAGTGCATGTACAACATCATTAGCAGCATCTAGTACAATAAGTGCTATATCTAATAATGATACACTTGTCATTTATTATAAAGCATATGATGTATCTAGTGATTCTGCACTTGAAACAATAAGTACTGATTCTTTTACTTATTCAGTTGAAGATATATATAATGAAGCATCAAATATTGCTACAGTTACTGTAAATATTAAAAACTCTGTATATTCTTTAGGTGATATTGATATAACTGTAAATGAACATTCAAATATAACTATTTATTTTAAAGGTGATGATTATGCTTATCCTAGTGATAATGATAATCTAAATGTATTAATATATTCAAATCCTAATGGTACTTTATATTCAACAACAACAAATGAAGAAATAACAAAAGATGATGGTAATGATTATTATGAAGTTGATGCAGCTAATTGTTTACATAGTGATACAAATTATTATCCATGTCTTATTTATCAACCAGTTGATGACTCTTTTGGTTCAGATATTGATTCATTTACATTTTCATTTATGAATCAAGATGGTTTACGTTCTGATAATGAAAGTACAGTAATGATTACTGTTATTAATGATAATGATGCACCAGTATTATTATGCCCAAATTATACTTTAGATAATTTACAAAGTGGTGAATCAGATATTATTGATACATTTAATCCTATTTTAACTGATGTTGATTTACCAGATAATTATGAAAGATATTATATGAAAATCTATGATCCAGATGAAATTGTAAGATTTAGTTTACCTAATGGTGATGGTTATAATGCATGTATAGATGAAAATACATGTTGTGATAATACATGTGAGATTATTGTAAAAAAAAATAATGTATTTGCTAATGAATTTCCACAATTTACAAGTGATTCTGAATTTTATGCAAGTTGGCAATCTTTAAATGATATATTAAATGAAATTAATGTACGTGCATCAAGTAATAGTGAGCATGGTGATGGTAATATATATATTATTGTTAAAGATGAAGGTGAATTAAATGCTACATGTACTATTAGTTATAGTGTTACAGAAGCTCTTGCATTTGATTTAAATAATATTGGTCAAGATCGATATTCTAAAGAAGTAAAATTTGGAGCATCTGGTGCAATAATAATATTAATTATATTATGCTGTATTTGCTGTTGTAAAAAAAGATCAAAAAAAAAAAAAAAAAACAATACTGTACAACATATGGAACTTGATCAATATAGTAAAAAGACAAATACTGGAAATACATTATAAATGTAAGTGTATAATTATATAATTAGAATTAAAAACGCAAATAATAAACTTTGGCAAAATGTTATCTTTTTTTTTACATCAATCAAAAAAATTTTCGATTGTGAACATTTATTTACATTTCATTTTTTTTTAAATAATTTTTTTTTCGATTCTGACGATTCATTAGCAAAAGCAACTTGAAATAAATAATTAATAATTAAATCACTTAAATGTGTCAAAAATGTGTAATTGTTATACGTCCTGACCAAAATAGAGTATGTAGAGATGATGGTAGTTTTATTCTCAATTATAAAAAATGTTTTAAATGTAATAAACGCTCATTTATTCATAATACTATTCCTAAAAAAGAAGTGATATTTGATGATGATAATCATGAACTATATGAAGAAATAATTACATATTATCATCAATGTAAAGAATGTAATCATGTTATATGTGAACATTATTATAGATTTGAACTAGCAGAAGCAGTACAAGAATATCTAATGGAATGTTTTTTATGTGGAAGAGGTAGTGATATAATACCATTATATAAAGAGAAGCTATCTTCTTCTAAATCAGTAAATATAGTAAATAATACAAAAATAGCAAATCCAAATATAACAGTTAATGTACCATCATCAATATTACTACATGAAAATAGTAATAATTCTAATTCAGATGATGAAAATTGGGAATAATAATAATAATTATATAAATAAATTTTTTATTAATTTTAAATTTTCTTACAAGATCTATTAATTAATCTCTTCATAATATTCACGGACAACAACAGGTACACTAGTACTTGGTATAACACCAATTTCAGTTACAACCATAGAAACATATTCTTGAGGTATTAAATCATATGTTAAATTTAATAATTTTAAATTAGTATAATCTCTCCAATCAGCTAATGAATGTGATGTATTTTCAAGCATTTCATTATATGCTAATGCATCAGGATCACCTAATTCATTAAATGTAATCGCATCTACTTGTACTCTTTCTGATAATTTATATGTTTCACAACATACTAATAATGGTTTATTATATTCATTAGCTAACATCGCTACAACTGCAGAACCAACTCTTGATAATACAGTACCATTTGATAACATCGCATTAGCACCTAATAATACTAATGATACATCTTTCATAACATATGCTACAGCATTAATAGTAATGTAAGTACATGATATACCATGATCTAATAATCTATTTAATAATATTCTACCTTCAAATTTAGGACAACAATCAACACATATCACTTTAATATTTTTACCACTATCATATGCACGTTTAATAATAGCTTCTACTACTGTTGATTTAGCATATGTTAATATAACATCACCATCTGATATTTTTTCAGCACCTGTATTACTTATTACTTCATCAGCTAATTGTATACGTAAATGTATAAATGAATCTATATATTCCATTAATTTTTGTTTAGCTTCTGATTCATTCATAGAGGTTGGTATTTTTATTACTTGTGCTTTTAAATAACGTATTGCACTACCCATCGATATAGAATTAGGACGACAATCTTTTAAAAATCTAACGATTGGTTTTAATTTTAATGATAAATCTCTAGATATAGCTTTATTAGGTGGTACTTTATAATCAGATATAAATTCTTTCATAGCTAAAAGCATAGCAATACAACGTGCATTAGCACCTACTATATTACCAGTAGTAAAATGTAAACCAACACGTAATATAGCTGGATGTATTGCTTCATTACTAAATGATACTTGTAAACTTAAACTTGTTTCTTTTTCATATTGTTCTAAATGTGAAAATAAAGGTACTTGTTTTTGTACTTGTACACGATTAATTAATTGTCCTTTAACATGTTTAGCATATGCTACTGGATCATCAAATCTTTTATCTTGTGATTTATTTATTTTTATTAATTCTGGTTTTTTAGGCAATTTTTGTGTTTTCTTTTTATCAGTATTATTTTTTTTATTAATCGATGCTTTTTGTGTAGCACGTGCTTTAGCTTGTTGTTTACGTAATAATTTAGCTGCTTTTTTATCAGCTTGTCGTTTTTTACGATCTTCTAATACTTTTGCACGATTTGTTTCATCATTATTAGCTTTTTCATTATTATTACCAGATAAATTTAATAATGGTGGATCTATACTATTTAATTTACGTGATAAACCTTGTGGTGTATTTTTACTAGAATTACGTAATGGTGAATGTGGTGTTATTAATGCATTTAATGCAGGAGACATTGTATCTAATGTATGAGGTGAATTAGTAGATGATTTTGCTTGTTCTTCATCTATTATTGTCTCTATTTGTTGTAAAATATCACCAGGACGTTCCATATTATTTATATATATGTTTTTTTTTTTTTGTTATATTTTAATTTTTTAATTTTTTTTTCTTTTTTTGCTTTTGTTGGCTGAAAAAAAAAAATTTTCTTTCATTTTTCTTTTTTGAGAGTGAAGTAATTAAAACAAAGATCAAACATAACAAAAAAGTATAAAAATATTTAATAATTTATATAATAAAGTACTAACTAACTGTAACTGACTTACACATTTATTTATTCAGTCATTCAGTCATATTAATAATGATTAAAAGACTTTTCCTAAAGAAAATGTATTAAATAATTTTTCTAATGGTCTTAATCTTGTAAATAATATTTCAATCATTTGATTTTTTTCATTTAAACTAAGATATCCATCATGATATAAATGTAATATTTGATCATTTAATATTCTAAATACAGCTTTAGCAGTCATAACAGTATTAACTAAATGATAAATATGTTGATATGTATCATAATTTTCTTCTAATAAATTTAATAATTTTAAGATATAACTATTATTAATCAAATTTAATTTATTTTTTATAGTATAACTTTGTTTTTCTTGTTCTTCTTGCTCTTCTAAATTATTTTCATTAGTATTTAATAATTGTTGACTTACTCTATGATGTGTACGTATATAACCAATTTGTATTTCAATATTTCGAGCTGTACCACGAAAAAGATACCATTTAACAAAATATTTGATAAATATAAAATTTCTTAATGATTTAATAATTTTATATAAATAAGATGATGTATATGATGTAAAAAAATTATTTAAAGTAGAAAATTCAGAATTAAATGGTGCTGATAAATGATTATTTTCTATATTTGTTGTTTTAGTACCAGTACTAGTATTCGTACTCGAACTACTTCCATAATTACGTTCATTACTTTTTTGAAATTCATTCATTAATAAATTACTACTATAATCATCATCATCTGTATCATATGTAAAGTTTGTTAAATTAGCATTAGCTTCTTCTTGTTGTTGTATAGTTAAATTTTGATATAAATGATTAAATGTATGTAAACCAATACCACTAGCATCTTTTAATATTGATATAGCTTCATATGATAAATATCTTTGTAAAAATTGTGAATTATAAGTCACATATAAAGCATTATATAATGAACGAAATATCGCTGAATGATGTATTTTAACTTTATAATCATGATCATCATTATTATTATTTTTTTCATCATTTTTTTCTAAATTTTGTCTTGTTAAACTTATATTATTATTAAATGGTTTTAAAAATGATTTAGTATTCATATCATGTTCATTAATAAAAATTTGATCATATTTAGTGATAGGAATAGTATTATTTTGTTCTTT
>JACKZZ010016413.1_pt1 | contig 12727 bp, 5 predicted proteins | sample 8027871 | NCBI WGS metagenome assembly JACKZZ01 (sample SAMN15724774, study PRJNA655200) | protist metagenome | isolation source: fluorescence activated cell sorting (FACS) single amplified genomes of... | place: USA: West Boothbay Harbor, Gulf of Maine | collected 2000-07-19
ACAATACCTCTGATATAATCAACATATACATACATATATATATGAATGCACAGTGGTGGACAATTTTATCAACAACCACAACAACAACAACAACAACAAAGAGAACCACCACCATTGGAAACACCAAGTCAAACTATTTATGTAAACCACATAAATCAAAAAATCAAACCAAATGTATTAAAAGAACATTTACAAACTATTTTTTCAAAATATGGTACTATATTAGAATTACATGTGCGGAAATCATATAAAACAAGAGGGCAAGCATGGGTTACATATGAAAACATGGACGATGCAAAAAAAGCAATTGATAATTTAATTATTATACAAACTGAATTTAACGATTTAAATATTAATAATACAAGACCAATACAAGTGAATTATAGTAAAAATAAAGCAATTACAATCGCAAAAAAAGATGGAACGTATAAAGAAAGAAAACGTGTATTTGATAATAATAATAATAATAATAATAATCAAAACGGTAATGATGGTAACAACGATAATAATAACAAAAGGATGAAAATAGATAATCCACCACATAGTACATTATTAATACAACATATACCAAAAGAAATGGAAGAACAACAATTAATTGAAATATTTAATAAATTTCCAAAATTTAAAAAATTTCGTTTTATACGTATACGTGATGTTGCATTTGTTGATTTTGATAATGTTAGTAGTGCAACACATGCTATAAATGAAATACGACGGGTGGAACCATCAATGTATTTAAATTATGCAAAGCAGTAGGTAGAGAGTGTGCCAGGGGCGGGGGTGGAGTATGAGAGAGAGAGAGAGAGAGAGAGAGTATGGTTATGTGGAGTAATAAAGCAGTGATGTTAATGTGTATTTATTTTGTTCAAAAATTATACATTACCAGGTGTAATAAACTGCGCACTTGTATTGTGCTGGTATGCTGGTATGCTAAAAAGCAGTGCAGAGCTGCACTGCTTTTTAATCTTTTACATGACTTCTCTTTGGAATTTTATTACATTAATAAATTAATTATCGTGTATTATAAATCAATACGAATAGTAATATGAAAAGTTCACATTGATTAAATGTATTATAAATTTTCGATTTTTTACACACCACACACCACAGTCTTTTTTTTTTAAATCTTTAAAGCAAAAAAGGCTGGAAATAGTATTAGTAATTAATTTTAAAGTCTTCAATAGTAAATAGTGTTATTTACAAAAGAAGGATGATGCAGTCCTCCTCCTTTTTCTTGACTTCTTCAAAAATGGAGGGGATTAACTATTTTATAATACTCTCAACTTGTTAATAGACAAGAGTAAGCCAAAGGAAAGAACGAAAGCGAAAGATAGACTTTGTTATACAACACGATTGAAGAGGAACGACTGTCTTGTAGATAAATATATATATACAGAGGCATATTTAGAATATTAGATTTTAGAATACTTTTATTTAGTTTAGTTTAAAAATGAAGAGGAGGACGTTGTTAACATTGATATGTTTTTTATCAATAGCTATAGATTCTACAAATTTTGTTACAGGGCAGGATTATTTACGGTGTAAAGCTGGTGAAGGTTCATATGATTATAAATTTATAACATCTGGTTTTGCATCACAATGTAGTAGTGGTCTATCAAAAACAACAACAGTAGCAGAATGTGAATTAGCAGCTGAATATAATAGTAAGAATAATATTGATAAAAATGAAGGATTTGGAGGCCGAGATAGTTGGTTGGGTCTTCCACCTGGATGTGTTTATAGGAGTGGTGGTAAATATTGGTGGAATGACAACATATATAAAACAACAGAACAATGTAGTGAAAGATATAAATGTATATGCAAAAGAAATTCATGTATCAAATGCCCAATCAATACATATAGCGAAGGTGGTTTTTACAATACATGTACACCATGCCCAAAAGATACACCATATACATATGATTCTCTGCTGGATCAAACCTCAAAAAAATCATGTGCAATATGTCCAAAAAATAACTACATTAAAAAAACGGCAACTAAAAAATACAAATGCATACCATGTCCTCGCGGTGAAATAACTGATACAAAACTAACAAAATGTATTGACCCGTCAAAGCTATTTACTGCCATCAAGACACAATTAGAGGAACAAAAAGAAAATACTAATGATTTATCAATAAAAAATTCACGGTTATGGCAAAGCAAAGAAGTTAGAAAACGTCATGATGAATTATTGGCAAAACGTAAAAAGAAAGATAACCAAAAAGAAAAAGATTTTTGTAAAAATGAACAAAAGGAAGGTACAGTTATTTTCCCTGCAATTGAAATTTCAAATGAAATTGAAAAGAATCAAGATACAACATGTATTGATACAAATCGTGATGAATTATTAAAAGCATTTTGTTCTTTTAGAATGGATTTAGATAATTTATTTCATATACAAAGTTTTCCTAAAGAAGCAAAAACATTTTGGCCAAATATATGTTGTAAAGAACGTAATGATGATGATAATGCTGAGACTTTAAAAACATTAGAAAAATGTAAAGATCCATCCGGTAAATTAAATCGTGGTGAAATTATACCATTTGCATTATCTCAAGGTGGAAATTACAATCGTCATAATTTATATGTTGAAGTGACAGAGGCAATTAAAAGAAATGGATATATACACCGAGGTATGCTTCAATTATTAAAATCACTTCGTTTTAGTCAAACAAATAGAAAAATAGAAAATGCAAAGAAATTAGTTAATGCATTCTTCCGTGATGTCTCTTTATGTGGTCCACGTATTGTGGAGGAACCAGGTAGAAAAGATAAAAAGAAATTGTGTGAATTATTTATTCCATATGAACATTCCATGACAAGATTTTATAATTTAATTGAAGATTTATATGCAACACCAATTCGAGTACAAGAATCATCCTTTCTAGAAAAAATGGAAAATTTATTAGTCAAACGACAATTGTCAAGTAAAAAGAATTATCGTTTAGGAAAAAAACGAAGTACGACTCAACAAGTCGTCGTACCTCCATTTGCTACTGCTATGCAATCAAAAGGTAAAACAAATGGTGGAGAAGCAAAGAAAGCAACATGTTCAGGTGGTACAAAACCTACTAAATTACTTGAAAAACAAGATACTTTTTGTAAAGGTTCCAATCGTGTAGATTTATCAAATACAAATGTGAAAAATATTGCATTGTATTATTTAAAAGATGAAATTTCAACAAAATATGAAAAACATATGATTAGTTTGAAACAGTTCATACGATATGATGTTGTCGATAAATCATGCCCATCAAAGTTATTTGATGCAAAAGATATTTCTATTCAACAAGTTGCAATGGATACAAATGGAATAAAGGGAAAAAAAGAATGGGTTGCAGTTGTAAATTTAAATACTAAATCAGATGATGGATATTTACAAAGTGAATTACCATATTGCAAAGCGAAAAAATATTTAATCGGTGCAAATGTACAAGTGAAAGCATATGTTGATAATAACAATTGCTGTAAAGATTATCGTGATTATAATATGTGTAAAAAATATAATGGTTGTGAAGATACTTTGGAAAAAGTATTTGATGTTCATAAAAGACAATTTTCAAGAGATGTAACATTAATCGGTTCTCAATATTATGTGGATGATACGCATCGACATCATTACCAGAAACGACGAAGAAGAAGATTGTTTACATCAACTGGATCACCTAATGGCAATCGTGGGAGTTAGTGAGTATGTATTTTTTTGAAAAATAAAATTTTTACGAGTATATTTGCACATTTTAAAAAAAAAATTTTATCTAAGAAATAAAAAAGAGATATTATGATAACACAAAAAAGGCATTTTATAAAAATTTTTTTCTAAAGTCGTCTTCCCCATTTAATCTCCATTTCACCCGTTCCCGCGGTCTCTTCTCACCCCTCAAAATCTCACTCTCCTTTTTTCAAGGAAGTAAAAAATTATTTTCAATGACCACACATCTCACACCACACACACACACAAAAAATCACAAATTTATTTCATCTAATAATATTGTATGAATTGGTGATTGTTCATTTAATAACCATTTTAAACTATATTGTTCAATTTTCATATTTGATGGAATTTCATGTGTTGTTTGTACATCATATGAACCTTCATCTTCTTCGTCATCACCATCATTCTCACTACCACCATCACTACTACTACTACTACTATTACTAAATGGATTCATAGTCGATTCAACATAAGATTGCATATGGTATGGTGCCATTGCTCTTACTGATTTACCATATTTATCAAAAAAACCTTGTATCATTTCAATCGATTGATCATCAATACCGTTAAATGTTTTATGTATCATTGGTATAATACTTTGTTGTAAATTATTTTCATACATTTCTACAGATATAAATTTTGGAAATTCAGTTAATAAATCATTTAATAATGATTTTAATAAACTGCATGCTTCAATGGTATCTTGTTCATCTTGTGTTGGATTTGTTGAATCCAATGGTTCCGGTGGTGTAAAATAATTAATTGTTGCTTCATATACATCATTTAATTCTTCTATTTCTTCCAATGTACTCCATTTCCCACTTGAATAAATAGTATGATCTACAATACCTTCTAAATTCCATATCGAACGATCATCAACAACGGTTAATGGACGTAATGCCATGATATATAAATCATTATTATTATTGTTTTGTTGTTGTTGTTGCAATTGATTTAAAATATTTAAACTATTTGTTTCACATATATTAAATGGTGTTTGTATAATTTGCAATCCACTTTTTGTTTTTTGTGAAATAGTTCCATGTGATTTAATAACATCATTTGATAAATTCATAAATAATGTTGGATCAATATGATGTGGATGGGAAGGTGGTAATCCAATTGTATTTGTACTAATACCATATGAATGTATACGATTTGATAAATGTATTTCTTCTTCCAATGCTGCAATACATGGTTTATAATATTCATATAAAAATTCATCACGTTGAGATGGTGTACATGATGGTGGTATGATATTTGGTTGTTGTTGTTGTTGTTGTGATGAATTACTATCATCAATAATAAATGGAAATTCTTTACGTAATTGTTCTTCTGGTTCATGTATTAAAAATGAATCTAATGATGTTTTATTTAAATTTTTCAACGTAATTGATAATTCATTACGCATAAAATCTGCATCACCAGAATGTTCAACAGCTGTACTAATGTTGTTGTTTTGGTTTCCACTGTTATTATTATTATTATTAGTATTATTAAAATAACCAAATTTACTGATATAAAAATAATTTAAATCTTCTTGAATATTTAATTTATTAATAATTTCACCAACTGCACGTTCTGAATCACCATTATCAAATATATTTGCAGTATCAATAACTTGTGCAGCAACTTTTAAAGAAGAAGAAGAAGAAGATGCAGAATGGTTTATATTCGATTGTCGTTGTTGTTGTAATAATATATTTTCTAAATTTTCTTTTAATTTTAATAAATTTGGCATGGCATTTTGATTGATACGTATATTTCCAAAACCAACTTTACCTGGTATTTTCGTTAATGCTGACATTGTGCGCGTGTGTGCCTGTTTCTTTTATTGTGTGCGTGTGTGTGTGTGTTTGTTTTAACAATACGGATAATATAAGATGGTTAAATGTTGTATGATCTACTAATATTTGTTGTATGATATATATCTATATCATATATCTCTCTCTACCAATTCATCAATCTATAACTACATATGTCATATCTATATATATTAGAATCGAAATTATAAATACTGTATGTCAGTATTATTTTCCGAGAATAAGCCGTAAATGTTGTTCTATCCTAATCCCTCTGTTTTGAAGATTAAACTAGATTAATGTTTCCTATATTGTTATTAGTTCTATTATAATAGTTGTTTTATAAATTTACAGCTGTTTTAATAATGCCTTGAACAAAAATAAATGAATGGGCAATACTATTAAAATCCAAATTACGCTAACACAGCAAGTGTTATTCATCTTTTTTCATGAAGATTGAATGGCAACACCACTACGCTACGCTACGCGCTACGCTACAAGCTACCATCTAAATACAATGTGTATCAGGTTTATGGTAAACTTTCGTCAATGTTTGAAGTACATCACATCATTCCTGTGCAAGGTATATACACTACATAGCATTATAATGGTATTACTATATTATATTTATTTACTAGGTACATACCATTGGCTACTGTCATTAATTTTATCAGTCCATTTTCGCAATTGGATGCATTTAAACATAAATATAGTTAATATCTATATATATGATTTTTGGCTACAACACAAAAGTTGCGAAAATCCCCTGCATTCCAATTCTTGGTTCTTGCCGTGAATCACTTCGTACTTCTCGCTATATACTAAGTCATATAATACCTGTAATATATTCTATCAAATATATACAATGGTATGTCTATCTTGTATGCTATATCAATTGTATCTATAGCAGGTGAATACGATGGACCACCTTAAAGAGAAAAGAGAAAAGAGTCGATCGAACCCTCTTCTACGTCTTCATTCATCAACAATCAATCATCATCAACAACAACATTCTCGTCTGCTGCTGCTGCTGCTTCTTATTGGATAGACGACATTGTTGACATGTTTGTTAATGGACAGAGGTTTGAATCATACATATTGTACTGGATCAAGAGATACTGTAGTCGTACAGTAACATCTACTGTCGGTTGTCCTGTTGTATGTATGTACATGTATGTACTGTATTTGATATCAGGAGTTACAGCTACAAATTACTTCTTCTTAGAGAAAGAGTTACAGGTAGACGAATAGCTACTTCTTTCTAGATCTATATAGTGTAATACATAGAGCCTGTGTGTGTGTGTGTGTGACCAGTAATAATAGCAGTTACTCATTTATTCATTCATTCATAAAACTTCAATATCGAATTATATTATTATTACATTTTCTTTGTTTGTAAAAAAGCATTTATTTAATTAATGCTATTAATAAGAAACATTTACAACAGGAATAATAATAATAATAAGAAGAAGAAATATATAAAATATTATCATCAACTATTATCATTTAATTCACGACGATATCAACAACAACAACAACAACATAGTATAACAAAAAAGAATAAAACAAAACAACAATTTAAATCATCAACAATATCATTATCAAAATATTATTATCATACGACTACCAACATGACCGATAATAAAAACCAACAACAACAAGAACCTATTAGAATAATAACAGATTCATCATTAGGTACAGTACGTGATGCAGCTGGTAGTACAACAGGGATGAAAGGTGATGGTAGTTTATTAAAAGTAAAAGAATCATGTACAGTTATTGTATTGCGAAAAAATACAACAAATAATAAACAAAACAAAAAAACAAGGAGTACATTAACACGTAGATCATGTAAAATACCAAATAATACAGATACACGTACAAATATGGATTTAAGAACGAAATTAGTTTTTGGTAATGCAAATGAAGTTGATTTTATATCATCCTGGGAAGTTTTAATGTGCCAAAGACAAGCGGTGAATTGGCTACGTTCTAAATCGATTACTAATACTATACAAATGCGATATCCATGTGAATATAATTTTGCTGGTGGTACCTGTGAAGCAAATGAAACAATAGAAGAAACTGCATTACGTGAATTATGTGAAGAAATCAATATACCACAAATACCATTGGAAGAAGCAAATTTAAAATTATTTTCTGTAAAACAAACAAGACCTGTACGTGGGACATCAAATATTATGTATAATTTTATAATGTTTGCAAATGAAAATAAATGGTTATCATCAATTGATTCCATTAATCAATCATTACATGATAAAGAAATGTATTTCTATGAAAATATTATATTAAATAATAATAAAACATTGCAAGATCGATTTTTTAATAATGATATACCAATCGAAGAAAAAGAATTAATAAGTCCAGAAATGCATCAAGTGAATTGGTTACCATTGGATGTTGGTATACGATATAGTTTTACATCAATGAATCGTGATTTATTTATAATAAATGAATATCAACAAGAACAATTTAATAAATACCATATTAAAAATCGTGATCCATTATTTATAACAATGCAAGTATTATGTGAATTAGAACAATATCCAACAGTTGAAACATTAGAAACATTTTTAAAACAACAAGAATTAATAGGTAGTGAAACATTGAAACAAGAAGTCATGTGGTTAAAAGATGGTTTAACAGAGGAGGAAGTTAGTAATATATTTAATCAAAGGAATAATGTAACAAAACGTGATGATATATACGATGCACAATATATACGACGTTTACGTGATGAAAGGTTGGCAGCAGCAGGTGGTAGTGGTGGTGGTGGCGATTGTAATAATTCAACATCATCATCATCATCGAAGTTGTAAGAGGGCAATATATATGTGCAAGAGTTAAAAATATATGTGTAGCAGAGAAAATATTAGAATATTTAGCGAATTGGCTATTGGCTTTGAATGGCTGGAATTGGCTACGACGTAAATTGCATTTTTAGAGTTGAGAGAGGTGCGCACAGGGCACAGGAGTGCAGAGATCTCTCATTATTTTTAATATAAAATGAAAAATACGCTTCTCGTATATAAATTTTAACTTGTAACCTTGTATTACGAAGTAATCACTTTTTTTTAAAAAATAATTTTTTTTTTCACAAGTCTAAAGTCTAAAGTGTATACCAGGGTATAGTGTATAGTGTGTGTAATAATAAATATCTCTTTTTTTAAATAAAAAGTGTGTTGATTTTTAAACGCGAGCTGGCGAGGTGGTGCGCGTTTTCCTTTTTCCTATCCTCCTCCCATGTCTCCCATTTCCCCCATGTACCATGTATGTACCACATGCGCCTTCGGCCAATTTCACTCTCTCTCTCTCTCTCTCTCTCTCTCCTTAACCAGCGGGTTTAAACACCAACACTATGTTCATATACGGGCATACGTACAAATTTTGGTATTTCACTTTTACCAGTACCATCATCATAAATATCCGTATGTAATTCTTGCATTTCTGGTAAAGTACCTTGTTTTGCTTTTTCAGCGGCTTGGTTCACTTCTTTTGTTATTGTTTTTTGCAATTGTTTCAATTCTTTCTCATCGCTCCATCCAGCTTCAATTAAATAATTTTTCACAGTTTCAATTGGATCACGTGATTCACGTACTGCACCAATTTCATCCCTGTTCCTATATGTTGTGCCAGGATCCGACATGGAATGCCCATGGTATCGATACGTATTCAATTCCACGTATATTGGACCATTTCCACTACCACTATATTCTTTGCAATATTTAAAACATTCTCGAACGGCTAAATAATCCATACCATCACATTTAATACCTGGAATGGCAACACCACCTTGTTTGTAATAATTTGTAATTGCACTGGAACGTTCAATACTAGTACCCATACCATATTGATTGTTTTCACATACGAAGATAGTTGGTAAACCCCATAATTTCGACATATTTGCTGCTTCCCAATTTTGTCCTTGATTTGCTGCACCATCACCATACATCGTTACCCCAACATTCATTAATTCACCTTCTTTTGCATTGTATTTCGCTGCAAATGCTAAACCTGCACCTAATGGCACTTGCGCACCGACAATACCAGCACCACCAAAAAAATTGGTATCTTTTCTATATAAATGCATGGAACCACCTTTACCTTTACTAGAACCTTGTGAGAAACCAAACATTTCCGCTAAGATAGCTTCGACGGTATCACCACGTACTAATTGATGCCCATGGCAACGATAGGTACCGATCAATGCGTCTTCATTGGTCAATGCTGCCATCATACCAGTAGCAATCGCTTCTTGACCATCGTATAAATGGCAAAAACCGCGTATGAATTTATCTTTATATAATTTATCACACGTTAATTCCATACGTCTTATTGTCATCATTTCACGTAAACAATGCATTAATTCTTCACGATCCGTTGTTGCACTAATTTCTGGTGATTCACATGGTACTTCAGTCGTACCTTCTTCAAATGGCAAATTATGTACTTCAAATTTACCAGATAAATCGAATGTATGCGATGATGAAAAACTACGTGTTGTTGTTGTTGCTGTGATATTACAACGTTTTGCTGTTTTTGTTATTAATGTACGTAACATGGTTGTGTGTTATTTGTTATAATTAATATATTAAAATTTTGATGATGTAATAACAATAATAATAATAATTGAACGAGAATGAATTGAATTCGTGTTGTTTTTCTTTTTGTTGGTTATTCTTATTAACTAACTAACTAACTAAATAACTGAACTCTATTGTTATCTGATTTATTTGATCTAGTCTTTACATGATATATCACACCTTCACTCTTTTATATATATAGTAATAATAATCAATATTTATAATTCATTTTTTGGTCGGCGTGTGCCAGGATGTGTGGCAGATGATTTTATTAAGTACAAACTATATTTATAATTAACATATACACAGTATATATTATACTTAGTATATAAAACATCATGCCTATTAAAATCAACACACTCTTTTATAACACAAAAACATTCTTTCATCAAAAGTGATGTTTGTTACAAATGATGATGATGCAATCACCTTCACACTGAAATATCAATTATTACATCATATAATACATGAATCTCCATATATTTAAATTATTAATACATATAACACAATATTGATTATAGATAAATATTTACATAAATATAATTAATAAAATTCCTGATTGGGAATATAAATTTCTGTATAGGTAGTATGATACCATTCGATCGCGTGTTTTGTGGCCCATGGGAAGTATTAGACAATATAAATATAGTGGAAAAATATGTATTATATTAGTCTATTATAATAAAGATATTTGCATATAGTACTATGATTGTAAATTGATCGATCAATGTACCATAGGCGGAAATTTAATATATAAAATTAAATTTTAAACGAACTATTGTAGATAGTGGCTGAAACAACAGAAAATACACGAATTATTATGGAATGTGGCGATATCTAATGCTATTTACATATATGTAAGTCTTTTAAGGTTTTACAAGCGCTAATAAAACAAAATGTACATCAATTGTACAACATGATAATTATCAGAGAGGTAATTATAGCAAAATAGTTGAAATAAGATAATATTTTAGATCACATTTTTTAAATATTGCTATATTTTAGAGTAAAAAATTCAATTATATTACGCGCGCGCAAACTTTACTCGTATATACATGTAATTATGCTTTTCGTACGAACGTATATGATATTATAAAATATATTATGCTTTTCGAGGTCTATTTCATATATCTATTATCATGTTTATGAATTGCATCTAAATATGCTCTCCAATGAGCAAGGCCTACTTGTGTACATATATATGTTGGTGGGCAACCTTTAATATGTATACCATGTTTCATTCTTGTAAAACCGATGGAACATGTTGTGACGCTTAATGGACAAAGGTGTTTAGGAGTAACAGGAGGAGACATACCTCCTGTTGAAGCAGTAGGACCAGTTGATCTAGTTGATCTAGTTGATCCAGTTGATCCAATAGTTGTACCAGTAGAACCAGTTGATCCAGTTGATCTAGTTGATCCAGTTGATCTAATAGTTGTACCAGTAGAACCAGTTGATCTAGTTGATCTAGTTGATCTAGTTGATCCAGTTGATCTAATAGATGTACCAGTAGAACCAGTAGAACCAGTAGAACCAGTAGAACCATTCTTCATCATCTTCTGCTTCTTCATCTTCTTCTTCATCGTCATCTTCTTCTTCATCGTCATCGTCATCTTCTTCTTCATCTTCATCGTCATCTTCTTCATCTTTTTCGTCTTCTTAGTTGATCCAGTAGAACCAGTAGAACCAGTTGATGTACTTGATCCAGTTGATCCAGTTGATCCATCTAAATCTACGACATTACCACTATCATCCTCACTACCAGTTGCACTACCCGTTGCATCATCACTACCAGTTGCACTATCATCTCCATCATCACTACCAGTTGCACTACCCGCTGCATCATCACCAGCATTATATCTATAAAAGTGAGCCCAATTTAGATGTAAACCATTTGCAGTATTTGTTAATCTATTACTTCGGAGATATGATCTATAATAATTTTCTAAAGCAATTGAAAATTCTTTATCCTCGTTTGTTTTTACTTTCACATCTCCAGTTTGTAACGCTGATTTTTTAGTGCCATCTTCACTATGTTTTACGTAAAAGTCGTGGATTTCTTTACGAAATTTATCGAATTCTTTATTAATGTGTTCATCATCTCCTTTTAAATTGCTTACAATATTGTTTACTTTATCATTAATGTTTTCTACTTTTTTTTTACCTGGGGTTTCATCGTGTTTCTTTTTGAAATAATTGACAACCTTATTATGAATCTTTTTTTTGATTTCTTCTGCAGCTCCGTTTAACCAATTGGCTGTTTTTTTCTTAGATGAATCTTTGTTATTTTCACCTTTGCCTTCAGTTTCTTCGTCGTTATCTATTGTTGCTGCTGGCACTGTTTTCCTTTCTCCTTCCTCTTTATCACCATCCTTCATGTCTTTCTTCGATTTCTTTTCTTGTTTTTTTTCAAAATATTCCATCGCATCCTCATTGGCTTTTTTAACGACTTTTACATTTTCACCTTCTTTGGAATCTCTTTTTGCTACTTCTTTTTCTTTTTGAGCATACATAAAAGAATGGAAGTCATTATAATTCATACGCAAATCCTTACCACTAGCTGCTTCAAATTCTTTTTTCATAAGTGTATCTCCGGTTACTGC
>JACKZZ010007633.1_pt1 | contig 12722 bp, 7 predicted proteins | sample 8027871 | NCBI WGS metagenome assembly JACKZZ01 (sample SAMN15724774, study PRJNA655200) | protist metagenome | isolation source: fluorescence activated cell sorting (FACS) single amplified genomes of... | place: USA: West Boothbay Harbor, Gulf of Maine | collected 2000-07-19
GTGGCGGCCTCGTCAGAAAGCGGAGAGGATGGGCGCGGCAACAGCCGTGAGCGCGCCAACAAAGAGGAGGCGGGTGGTAACAGTCGCAAGAGCGCAGAAAACATCTCCTCCTCTCCGAGTTATTTCGATAATAATAATAAAGCCATTACCACCTCTTCTTCCTCGAGTGGTCGTGAAAGTAACAACAAAGCTGTTTCCGCCTTTTCTTTTTCAGGTGGTCGCGATAGTAACAACAAAGCCGCTTCCGAAGGAGAGACGAAGACAGGTCCGGTCTGTTATGATGGCAATAATAACATTGTTCCCGGAGTGTCTTTGGGGAATCAGAGTAATAATAGCAAAGCCGTCTCTGGGGGGAGTACTGATTCAACTTCGGATTACGGTGGCAAGAGTGACAACGCCGTCCAGGAGGCGGACACCAATACTAATAGCGACGCTAGCAACAGGGTGATTAGTATAGCTGGTCCTGCCAAATCCTGTTCGGAAACTCCCCAAGGGGGACCCCCCAAAAACCCCGCTCAACAGAGTGGGTCAGACCCCCACCTGCCCCGGGTGGGTACCCTGGACGAATTTAGCGAAAAGTTAAACTGCGTCCTTAGGTCTGAATTTGAAGACCCTGTGACGATAAATCTAAGCAGATTTAGTCGTCTGGTTTTGTTGGCGCCTAAAGGGTCACGCTGCTTGCAGAAGCAACGTGACCAGGCGCGCTGTGTCTTAGAACGTCTAGAGCTGCTAAGTCCGTCAAAAGGCGGCAAGCAGCAGGGGAAAACCGGCGCGTTCCTGAGCGAGCTGCCGTCCCTTGGGGCGTACTCCTTCGGGTCCTACGCTATCAAGCCCCAGCAATGTCCACTGGATATTGGGGTGATAGCAGACCTGGCAGAACAAAAGGGCTACAATCTGGGTGTCCTCGCGGAAGAAGAAACCAAAGATGTAGGGGTAAGACCACGAGCAACTCACGTGAATTGCTACAAGCCCGTAAGAGGGGCCGACGGAAAGGTCAGACGCCCGGGTATAGCACCCCACTCGGACAACGAGCCGTATTGGGTTGGATACCCCCCGAGAAACCGTTCGCGCGAATGTACGATTGCGGCCCTATCGATAGGGTCACCAGCGTGTTTGAACTTTTCTTCCAAGAACTCCGGTTCGAAGGGGAAGAAAAACAAAACACAAGAGGTCATCTCCCACTCGGTGACGTTGCACAGTGGGTCTATAGTATTCATGTGTGGACAGACACAGAGCGAGTACAATCACAGGATAGAATCTACGAACGTACCCTCGTGTGAGGATATAAGAATAAGTTTCACTTTTAGATACTACGTTCGTGAATTGCGCAAAGGAGCAGTAAGACCGCACTACGTACAGCTTCCTAAGAATAATCTTCTGGCACTACCTGCTCCCATCCTCAAACATGAGGGGCCAAAGGACCAGATGTCGGAAACCATTGTTCGCGACCAGCCCGGCACGGAGAAAAAGAAAGTTTCGTTTACAGACGACGGTTCGTCTCTTGTGGGGGAACTGGTAGGGACGATGGGGCAGTCATCTGGTCTGGTCAGAAATGAACAAAAGAATATCTCCTCTGCAGGGGATTTCAAACCTACGCACAGTGGGAGCTCTGCACAGCAGAAGCTTTTCCCAATGGTACTGAATCACATCCCTTCGGACGGGCCTCAGTCAAAGGGAAAAAGCAGAAATTCGTCCCCCCAACCCAAAGCGGGAACGACGATGGCCAAGGGGAAGAAAATAGGAAGCAATAAGAACGGGCAGGTTGGAAAGGTCGCTAGTGTGGGAATCTCGGCTGGAGGGTTGACCCCGTCGGGTTGGCTTCCAACAGGGGTGAACACATTCTATGCGCCTCAAACCAGTAGCAGCGGCGGTGTTCTCGCCCCCTCAGACGGGAGCATTAGCAGCAGCAGCGGTGCTCTCGCCCCTTCGGGTGGGAGCCTACAACAGCTAAAGTCGAAGGATGGGGAGAGAACAGCGATCGCCCCCTCGGGTGATCACGTCTCTCGCCAACCAATAAATGGCTACTGGAGTAGTAAACCTGCAATTAACACGCAATTGGCACAGCAGAAGGCGGGCAAGACCCATCTTGAGCACCCAAGACCAAATAATCAATTTGGCGCCTTTGGCACCCTGACGCTCTCGAGTGCCAAAGGAAACGGTGGAGAACTTTGCCACCGGGGTAATCAGATGAAGAAAGGGCATATATAATCAAGGACTATATATAAAAAGGAGACTTTTCCCATTTTCTTGCTTTTTGGAAAAGGGAAAAACTCTCCAAACAACGGGTATGGGGCTGGACTTGGTCCAGAGGAGTCACCTTTCGTGACTGCAATTTTTTCTCTCAAGCAGTTTTTGACAGGACCAGGCTGGTTTTTTTTTTAAAAAAAAAGGAAAAAGAATGATAATGAAGATCGGCTAAGATTAATACATTAACATAGCTTTTTCGAGACAGAGAAACCGGAGGAGTCCCTCCCGTGACTCCTTTTAAACTGGACCTGGCAAGTGATACAGTGTTTCCGTGCTCTTTAGAAAACAGCAGAAACAGTAGAAAGAGCTTGAGAGCTGGGGTAGGGCCGGGAGGGAATTCATTGACTAGTGCCAGTAGTCTCTACTTTCCCTAGCCCCGGTGTTGGGAGGGGTCTTTGCGCAGGGTAGGAATCCTCGTGGACTCCTATAAGGGGCTAACTCAATTCAGCCCTTAGCTTGGTGTATATGTGTCCGCGCGCATATCCACCGCCCGCGTCAAACAACGTTTCTCTTCGAAGGCCTAAGGCCCGGCGCTTCGAAGCGTGGTGTTTGGCCTGTGCTCTCTCCGCATGTGGCTTAAGGCGTGTTACGGCCGCGTCCTTCTGCCTCTTGGAGCCGTAGGTTGCGGGAACTTCACTGTCTCGGTGCGCCATCCTCGTCCCCCCCAGACACACGCCCCTCCGTGTGTTGGGAAGTTTGTGGGTCGTGGATGTTCTTTTGGTTCCCGGCTTCCAGGGGCGTGATCAGGCTCTGCTTTGTGTCTTTCGGAGTCCGATACAAATCTTTAAGCTTTCACAGGGTCCGGAGTTGGGTATCCGGTTCACGTCCTAGTGCTAGCGCCTGGTTCGTGGCCTTAGAGGTCTGGAGGGTCCGCTCCAGCAAGAAAGGATACTTTAGATCGGCGGGGATGTATCCTCGTGGATACAGCCTCCTTTCCTTTCCCCCTCTTCGGCCCTCGCTTGAGCTGCCCGCTTCTCCCTCGTGTGCGGTAGCGCTCCCTGCTGAAGGTAACCTGGGTTACGCTTCTTCTGGACGGCTACACGAGGTCCAAAACCAGTAAATGTCAGAGGATCGCAGCCCCTGTCCGGTTGACGGGGGGTTTTTTCCCACTCATGTTGAGGGGGTTTTTTCTACATGCGTTCTCACAACAAGTAAACGGCAAAAACCAAAACCAAAAGCAAAAATCCGAGGACAGGGTAGTTCCGGAGCACTTGTGCCCTACGGTGCCTGTCCTCTTCGCTTACCGAGCCTAGTAGTTGGCAACGCGCCCCTTCGGGCGTGCCGCCTCCTACTGATAAATGCTCGCCGATGAAATTTCATCGGCTAAAATAAATAAATTAATATTTTAATATTTTAATATTAGTATAATAACTTTAAATAGTTAAATATTATTTAAAGGCATCAGGGGCCGAAAGCCTCAAGTCTTACAAACCGTCCTAACTTTCAAGGCTTGGAAGCGAAACCAATGGTAGTTTCTTATCGCAATCCTAGAATACTATTTGAAGAAGTGCGTAACTTCTAAGTATTCTAATGAAAATCATAATAGAAAAATAGATTAAGAGATTTTCGTGTTCTTTGTCCTATGCTTTTTCTGATGGTTTGGGAGTGTTGGTCAGAAAAACCTCAATCCAATCAAAACAGCTGCGCCGCCGAAAATGGCCGCATCGAGCACCTCGGGCTACATTGGCAGCTCCTTAACGACAAAACCATCATCTCTGTGCCGGATGAAAAGATCAATGCCGTAAAAAACCTCACAAAGGAAGCGCTGAAGCAGCTGAGCCAGAAAAACCTGCTCCTTAAAACTCTCTCGTCCCTTGTGGGAAATCTCAACTACGCCATATGCTGTCGCACGGACCGCGCTGGAATCGAGCTGCTGCGACCGCTCTATGCCTTTGTGGACCCGGACTTCTTTCGAGTCGCTATGAAACAAAAAAGGGCACGGGCCAAGCTCAAACATTCTCTTATTGCAACACAGAGGCTGTTGGACGACGTCGCCCCCATTGTTAGAACATCAGGCGAAGTTGACCGGAAGCTGCTCTGGATTTTTACCGACGCATCATCAGACGGCGGCCCTAATGGCGGTCCCGTCGTTGGAGCCTACATCCTAGATCTCGATGGAAACGTCTGGTCGACAAAAGCGACGGATCTCCCCCGCGGCAAACGCATCGACTTATACGAAGCCATCGCAATAAACTTAGCAGTGGGCACCTTTCACGATCTTATTTCCGGCGCCTCCGCGCTTATCTCTATCGACAACGTCTTAGACTGCTACGCCTTTATAAAAGCCTCACACCGCTGTCCGGCAGCGTCGGCGATCATTATAGACACCGTCCTAGAATTTAGGAAGCTGCGATGTGCCACCTTTTACGATTACGTCACCTCTGAGCGCAATTGCGCTGATTGGCTCACGCGTCAAGACCTCGAGCATGTGGGTGACGAATTTACCCGCCTTATGAACTCTGGAGACCAGACGAAAGCAGACGATATGTCACGTCCGCCCCGGTTTTGCGGCTGCATTAAGGATCCTGTTGATAGGACTGCCACTATCGCCAAAGCCTCTGACAATATTGCCCCCGATTTAAGCTTGACACAGAAACAGATGATTCGCCTTCGGAACAATCGAATGAGGGGTGACCAGTCTCTACTGCGATCCCGGTACGCGCCTGGTTCCTGAACCGTGTGCCTCCGGCCTGTGCCCACGGCACGAATCCTTCTGCATCTCTACATCGAGTCCCTGTTCCTGTGCCCCTTGTAACATCTAATGGGCGCTTAAGGTCCGCGACGCTCGCGTTGCGATTACCTCCTTTTATACTTAAAAATGAATATTACAAAAATCTATTTCATAATCTATATTCTAGTACTATTATACATTATAATATCTTATTACGAGACTCTACGAGTCCAACACTTTCAATACTCTCATTTAAAATATATCTCCTTTATATGTTATTCTATCTATTTCAGGGTCACCACCCTATGTGTAGTGGTGTCTATCCTTATACTTGAATACGCGAACTTGATTTGACAACTAGGGTGGCCACTGCCACCATGACTCAGAAAAACCTATGCAAATTGTGTTCGCATAGTACCGCCTCTATCTGTTTGAATTTACTCGTAAATCCAATAGATCTAGGCCGGTTTCATTCGATTTGTTTTTCCAGATAAGTGAGTTGCTTTCAGCAAGGCAGTAAATGATTGTCACAACTGGTGCGACGTTTATTTGCTAACGCGCTAGAAAGCCGATCACGCAGTCGTCTGCCGGTGGTAGGAGCATGTGGCGTCATCTAAACTCATAATCGAATGTGTGAAATTGTTCTCTCTTTCAACAGGCACCTAAATCGCCCCATCCTAAAATATAAAATTTTGATCTCGGAACTCTTCATTCAATAATAACATTTATGTTCAAATACAACTCTATCCGTTCAAACCCCAAAAATGCTCACAACATATCTCCTCATAGAGATAGTCCTCATTTCATCTCTCTTACAATCCTTTCTACTCCTGGGAAACAATCGTCCTTACAATCACATCATATATATAGGACTTAGGTCCATTCTTTTAAACGATTAGTTCCCCCGGCTCCCCAAATCGGGGAAGCCGAGTGTTGGCGGAGATACTCGCGGCCAGGAGGGCTTTGCTCAACAGCTTAGCCCCAGTAGTAGCTCTAACGAGCTACGCCTTTCTACGCATTTAATCCCTGAATTTTGGAAAATGGTTGCCGCGATTCCGCTTTCTAATATAACCAATAAAACCACCACAGGGTCACTTTTAAACCAGCAACGCTGAAGCACGTTTTCATACCCTCCACTAATATATGAAGCATGGCTCGTGTTCAGCATACATTTTTGTACGCGTGCAAATTGATACTTGTTCTAATACCTCTATTCAGTTTTTTGCGTGAACATGAAATTTCCTCATAGATTTCCCTCATGCTGACCTCATATCATTTATAATTTTCCTTTCAAACTCATTGTTTCATATTCTCCCCCTATCCCTGCTCCACTTCTTTGGTGCGCCAGGGTTGAGTCGTTTACTAGCCGCCCAGCGTTCAGGTACCAATCTCCGACCCGTCATTAAATTCCCTTTCGCAATTACTTCTCTCAGGCTCATAATATTATATTTCTCTACGTTTTACAGCTACTGTGAAACTTGAGATCCTCATTATTGCATTTCAATTACTCCTGTAAAAACTATACATATTCTGAAAAAATTATAATTCGCTCTCTAACAAGCTTCCGAATTATTACACTTTTATTGCCTTTTTATTTCACCTTATAATAAATCCTATTAAAGCTAATCGTGTCAGTCTACACAGTGGCTCCCGAGTTGACGCCGGTGAAGAAAGCCATCAAGTCTCCCAAAGCCAAGTCCCCCGTCAGAGGACGCGGAAAGGCCGTCAAGACTACCTCTCCAGCGATTATCAACGTGCCCGACGACGACTCCGCTGACGCTCCGGTCGCGAACTTGGGCTCGCACAAAGGATCCTGTTCCTCCTCTTCCGCGAACTGCAACCCGACCTCGGCCGTGTCTCATCCTACTAACGCAACTAATGAGAACAGCTCCTCTCTAAGTATCTCCAATGGCGACATGCGTATTGGGGACCTCAAACTAGCCCATGTCGAAGCAAACAAGCGTTTTAATCTGCTGTGCGCGGAAGTCAAAGCCTTCAAAGATGATTATCCCAAGCTAAAAACCGACGCAAGGACTTTTGGCTCGAATATGGGAGCCTTTGCCGACAAGCTGCTCGCTCTCAAAGAAGACCTCGCGGCCGTTAAAGATAAGCTCCTCCTTGCCGCTGATGGTAACGGCATCCTGGACTTAAAGAAGGAGACCACAACCAAGTTTGCTGTCGTGGACGAGTACCTCTCCGAGGCTGCCCTCCGGGAGTCTGCTTACACGCAAACCCTCGACGAGTACAGGACCGAACTTAACACTCTTCGCGACGAGCTCAACTATGCAAATCAGTGCCGCGATGACTCTCTCACTGCCACTCAGGCCAATGTTGATAATCTCGCGTGCACTTTCAACCAAAAGCTCATCGACGTGGCAAGCCCGCTCAACGCTCTACTCGACAAATGCGAACCGCCGACGCAAAATGCCTCGCTCGATCCCACGCTCGTCAAAGGCTCGAAATACGGCCCTGGGCAATCTAGAGGGAGGCCACGCACTGTAAATTCTTTGGCCGATTCCGACAACTTGCTGCTTTCCAACACCAGAACAGTAACTAATATTAACGCCGGCCCCAATACTATCGATGGAAACGACTCTACTGCCCTTACGAGCGACCTGTTTAGAGGACCTCTCATGTCCTCCTTGGGGTCCGGCCTCGAAAAGGCAAAAGCTATCGTGATTAATCTCAACTCTGACGCCAACCAGTGCAACCATGCAGCCCTAAATGGTCAGAACATCACGAGTATTACCTCTAATTCTACCACGGATCCTCACTCTGCGCCATCCGCAAGCGACAGCAAGAAATCTGTCTCTTTCAATCTAGCCCTTGGGGATAATAACGTTAGTTTAAACTCGTCCTCCAGGAGCATTTTTGCGGGCTTACCCAGCACGACTTTGGGCCCTGTTACGAATAACGCTCTTGGACCCAACAACTCCACCCTGAGCCTGCATGATCCGTCCCGGAACCCCTCTCTGCTGCAGAACCTCTTGACCAACGCGCCCCCTCCTGCTAACGACAACAACGTCCTAGGCGCTGACATGCAGAAAGATGACGGGCTCACCGGTGGAGATGACTACCTCGACATCGAAAACCCATTCGGATTAGCCTTAGAGTGATCAACCGAACATTCTGGTTTCCGCACGAAAGGCTTTACGGTGTGAATGATTTATTATATTTCCTAGAGCGAGGCAAGCGGTGTAGGTTTACGAAAAAGTGCCCCTCAGACTTGTTCCGTCGGGTGCTTTTCCTCAAACTGCTCAGCTCCAGTTCTGAATAGCAATAGCTATTGAATATTATTATTACAACATACTTAAAATTATCTAACCAGACGAAGAAATCTGAGAGTAATTAGCAAGAAACTTCCCGCTGAACTTTCAGTAGAAGCTTCAACCTGCAATTTCCTTATCCCTCAGCAAATTTCATCGTTAAAACTCCGCAGCACACATATTGCCTCATAATACTACTTCATATGGCTTAAGGACACCTGCTGTCCCTTCTTACATACCGACATTTATAGACTTTAACACTTGTGTCAGATCCTTGCTAACTTGGATCTAGATGCATTGGCTCGCCGAATTATATAAATTCTAGAAGCTACATAACAAAGAACTTGATAAAAACTCAAGAGGTTTCACCTCCCCAAGTTTTTGACTGTCCTATCCACCCAGTGTTTATAATAACTATTTACAATTTCTCTATCTCCCCCTGCTTTTCACAAACATATTTATATACCTGCCTTACCAATCAGGAGTCCTGACATTTCTCTAGTACCTAATTGAAAACTGACAGTCTGATAAATTCTCATTGTTGACAGCCATGCCCGGAAAGAAATTTGGGAAAGCGAGATCAGTCTCTCTTTCCTCGCTCTCCGACGACTTCTGCGACTCCGCCGCCGCAGAATGGCGCGACACTCATGCCCCAATGGTAAATATTACCAAGTCCAAGGCAAAGAAGTCGAAGAAGAAGTCCGGCAGGAAGAGCAAAAACAAGCACAGTCAGCGTGGACCTACTTCGGATCTAGACTCTCCTAAGCTGGAACCCACAGTTGCTAAGCCCACGCTCTCTAATAACAGCACTCCTCCGGCAAGCAATACCAAAACCACTCATACTCCCAGTACCACGTCCACAGGTATGTCCACCGCCCGCCCGAAGCAGCTCACTGGGTCATCCCAACCGTTGGATCACAGCAACATACTCTCCGCAAATACTGTCACTACCAGTTTCGATGAAAGGTTTTCGGCAGGTGACTCCCCAAGAGGGCTCCAATTGAATGCAAAGGCTACGGCTACGCCCGATAAAGGCCCTACCGTCACTTACACGGCAGTGCCCCTATCTAAAGAGGTCTGTCTCAAAATGACAAACATTGTACAAGCCTGCGACGAGTTGAACATTCCCATCACTATCCCTTCCAATAACTCCTACTACGCAGCTCCGCCTATGGATCCGCCCGGGACGAACTCGAATGCTAATACTAATCCGATTCATAAAGCTCCGGCCCAGCCGGTTAGCAACCCGTCAAAGCTTTTGCCCAAGCACGCTGTTAATTTTTTGCATCACCACGACAAGATGCCGAACTATAGCTACCTTACGACGGAAACGACTCCTTCCGACACCAACGGCCCTTGTATCAGATGCGGAAGACCCTACGAGAGCGTCGAATTGCAGAAGCTTTTCGCCCCGGCAGCGAGCACCTTGCTGAGGCTCCCTATTTTCAATTCCGCCTCCGAAATCTCTTTTTCTCCGATAGAGGAACAAACGTTTGCAGTTTGCAAACTTTTGCCTTTGAAAACAAAAACGATTACTACTGTCGCCTTTATGCTGAGTTCGGCGAGCGGCGTGACTGTGTGGAAAGGATCTTCCCTGAGCAACCACTCACTGAATTCTCGAGCACTACCTCCGGACACGGGAGTCATCATCGCGGCGCCTTACAGGGCGCTACGTTTTACCGGACAGCTAGGCGTGCTTATGGCAATTGCGCCAGACCACCTTTTTCGAGTTATTGGAACTTTCGAACCGTCCAGTAAGTTCAAGTTCTCGCATGATGTGGAATACTTTAGCCAGCTCTTCGAGAACGGGGTACTTGACGAAAGGGATGTGACCGATAACTGGAAGACCCGGCTGGTAACCGCCGGGCTTTAGGCAGCTCTCTCTAAAACTGATTTTCAAAACTGAATATAATTATTGAATCCTTATAAGTCCATACCGCGGCATTTCCTCAGTGACGACACTTTTCGACCTGAGAACTTACTGCGCACTTGCTATCTAAAAGGATTGTATAAAACATGGTGCAAACACTCGCCTGACGACATGGTCAGACCGAGCGTGACGCATCCCAGTACATTGAAATGCATAATTATTCTTATACTCACTTATATTAACAAGGGAGCAAACTGAGCGCTCAACCGTGCTGAGCGTCCAGCGAACTCCCGCCCTCATTATTAGACTTCATTAATCAGCTTATTGACAGCCCCGGCCAACACCAATCGCTGCAACATACATGATAAAAGTATACGCATGATAGCACATACGCTGAAATATGTCGCTAATGTTATTCCTGCAATATACTATTCATACTCCTCATAACACACTTTCAGTGGCTGAGCACGTCCCACAATAATTTTTGTGAATTTATGCAAACTTCAATAGGCTGTATGATATACGTGTTCTGTACCAAGTATCCAATACAATCGAAAACCGTTCTGCAAATACTCCAATTTTTACGATCGTTCCAAATATCTTTCCGTTCGCAATTAAAACTCCGTTCAAATCCATTACAACAACTCACTCTTACACCATTCAATTAATATCTCAAATCATATATACTCATGATCTTCTCTCTCAACCTTGTAAACAGGACTCCTTCAATTCTCTTACGAGCGCCCTTCATAGGTGCACTAAGTATACATCCTTATAAAATATTACTAGTCTTCGACTATCCTTAAAATTTAAAATAACACTAATTTAGAAACTGATTTACGTAGTCTTTGACTATTATTTAAAAACTTTATAACATATTTTCAAAATTCCTGAGTAGCCTTCGACTACTTTTCAAATCTCTAAACTTCATTAGCTTTCATACATAATTAATATAATATATCTTGAAAACACTCTTTTTCGAATTAGGTAATTTCATTCGAAAATTACTTATATAAACTCTTTAAAATAATTTCCTTAATATAAACCTAACTAATTCCTTACATCTCATACAAGATGAGCTCCTCTTCCACAGCCCCTGCCTCTACCGCTCAGCTCAAGGCAACTAAAAAGTTGAGCAGCTTCGCCGAGTTGTCTTTCATTGGCGACCAACATCTAATCCTCAAAAGGGCCAAAGTTTGCTTGAGGATTGCGCAGATGCTCACAAAAGAAGAGGCGAAAAGGATTATGCTGGCGAACTGCACGAAAGACCTAAAGCACTTTGCAAGCAAAGAACCTTTCAATAGGCCGTTTGTAGCTGGAGTCCTCCTGAAATTTGCACAAAGCCGCATGGTTAACAACCCAGCCTTTCAAACCAATGATTTCAATATCAAGTGCCAAGCATTCGCCAAGAGCTTCGCTGCCTTCAAAAAGCTTCTGAAGTTCCCCGCCGGAATCGCAACTCCCAAGGACTGGGAATCTCTCAACGCGCTTGTCTACTCTGATAAGGTAAAGCTGCAAGAAGGAGGCGTTGATCTTCTTGCAATGTGGAACGCCACCCCATCTCCTCTTGAAAATAGGAAGTTGGTAACTGAAGCCGCCACGAAAGCAAAAGCTTCTGCCGAAAAAGACCTCAACGAACTCAAGTACAACGCCGACCTGCTTCTGTCCAATGAAAAGAAGCGTCTTGAATTGGAAGCACTAAAGAACAAGGAATCTTGAGAGAAGGTAGTCGAGGCGCAAGCCGTTGAACTTCAGCGGGTGAAAGACCAAGGCGCTGACGAGGGACTAACTGAGGCGCAGTTCTACGCGTTCAAAAGGGTGCGCGAATTAGAAGTGGAAGTGGAGGATAAAAGAAGGAAACTTGAAGACCTTTCTGGTAAGCAAGGCGGATCCTCCACCTCCTTCGACATGACGGAACGTTTATGGGCCGCCCCCGATGATTCCATACCGAGAAACGCCGTTCGTTGGGGCGTAATCGGCTCTTCTACCAAACTGACGGCCCTAGCCCAAGTGGACGAGTCTGTGAACCTTGGCAGACTTAGCTGGTTCAGACTCTCGCAAGTAAAGGTGCTCACAAATGCTAAACTCCACTTCGTAGGCAACCCTGCCTACTTTGCGATGAATAACGACTTATGTAATTCTGTGAAAATTTTGTTAGCGGCTGGGTACGAACGGGAGAGCGACTTACTCAAAACCACCCCCACTTCTTCCACAGACCTCTTCGCAAACTCGGCAGCAGAGAGAAGGAAGCCCGCCGGAAACCCAGGGAGCGCCATACGCTTCCGCGGCTCTGAGGATTTTCCAGTAAGAGAGTTGGAGCGCGCTGAGCTCCCCCTCTCGAATCTGCGCGAGCTTGTGTCCCTAACGGGACACAACTCTTTGGAAAATAAGCTTTTAAAAGACTTAAACGTCTCTGCCATTAAAAGCCAACTTAAATTCGTTGCGTCGCAAGCTTTCGGGCAGCTTCGCGACTTCCACGTGGTGGCTATAAAGTCTAGTTCAGACCTCTACCGCAATATTACCTCGCGCAGTGATGAGGCAAAACTCAAGTTCTTCGAACGCGCCCTCATTTGCCTTGAACTGCTCAGAGAAGCCAGTGACGGGCTCGCTGCATTCGATTTGGACACCTCTAATACTGCGAAAAAGGCCGTAAAATGTCTCCAATACG
>JACKZZ010008351.1_pt1 | contig 12718 bp, 8 predicted proteins | sample 8027871 | NCBI WGS metagenome assembly JACKZZ01 (sample SAMN15724774, study PRJNA655200) | protist metagenome | isolation source: fluorescence activated cell sorting (FACS) single amplified genomes of... | place: USA: West Boothbay Harbor, Gulf of Maine | collected 2000-07-19
AGAACAGCAAGCGGGTCGCGAACCGGTTTTCCGCTTTGCTCTCCCGAGAGGAGAAATTGGACTTGGTAAGGCGGAACAAGACGAATTTGTTCAAGGAGTGCGTTCTGTACGCACTCAACTTGATCGCGTGCCTGAGTGGCGAAGATGCGTTTTGCTGGCAGTTGCGCAAGCAGCACGTGCACCTTTTCCGGCCGGCGGACGGGGTCGTGGTAGAGCGAATCGTGGGAAGTAGAGATGACGGTGAGGAGGATGATCAGGAGGAGGTGTCTAGAAGCGGCGCGGCTACAAGAGGAGTACTGAATGAAAGGAAGATGTTGAAAAAGCCAAGGCATAACCGGAAAAAGCTCGAATTCGACCGGAGTATGGCGAGCATGCACTTCACGCAAGCACGGACGAATGCCCGAAACTACCGCCTGTTTCGACAATTGCCGACGGAGGGAGGAACACGAACACCAAGTGTAAAAACCCCAATCACGACAAAGAACCAGAACCGAGAGGAACAAGCTGAGAAGAACAAGCTTGAGCGTGTGGGATCATCATCGTCCACTACGAGAACAGCACCCCCAGCTGCAACCTCCCGACAAGAGAAGCTGCTGTTCCTGTACCGCTTAAAAAACGTTGACACGGTCTACCGGCGAGCGGCGTCCTTCGTGAACTTTCTCTGCACGGAGAACACGCAATATTTGAACCACGTGAGAAAGAAAATCGTGGAGCGAACGTGGCGCTGGATCTGGAAGGTGGCCCGCTCGTTGTCAAAACAGCTGCGACACGATGTTCTGGCGATGATGTACAACAGTAGCAAGACACACACGATGTTGCAGATGAACCAGCATCAAAACGACCACCGAATTGACAAACTCTCTGTTTCCTCCCCGACAGCGTTGCTGACCAACCCAAACCTCGTCAACGCCGCTTTCTACACGACCCTGCGCGGCGGCGGCAACGCATCAAGTGGCAACAATTATCATTACGTTGACGCGCAGCGACAGGGTACTGCCAAGCGGACTTCTGGCACGACGAGGAGGACTACAAGTAGAGGAGCAGGACCTGGATCTACTTCTAGCAGGAGTTCTAGCCCCGTTTTGTCTCCGAACGAAGTGAGAAGCCGTAGCAGTTCGCCGGGCGGTGGGGCGACCACCGGAGGAGAAGGTGAGGGAGTTGCACCAAGACGAGCAACACTGTCCGCCTCGCAGGTCGAGGACGCCAAGCTGGTGCGCGCGTGTCTGGAGGAGGTGTCCCGAAATTTCATGCGGGAACACAAGCGAGTATGAACTGCGAAAATGTCTGGGTCTGGAATATTGCCAGACTTGTCATGCAGGTTTGCCATGACCCATGAGGTCTCACATGAAGGAGATAGCATGACAGATTCTGTGAGAGTTCTATCATGCGTATTCTGCGCGAGAAACGGCCTCTCTCAGGGTTCCAGGGTTCAGATTTAGCATGTCCCAAGCTCTTCGTGCTTGCCACTGGGCACAGTCGAGCGCCTTGTGATCGCCGCCTGTTTCTAAGAGCTGAAACTACAGGCTTTCGCACATGGGGAGGTTCCTACTTGCCCCCCGGGACTATGCCTCTGCCCCCGTCTAAACTGTTGGGCATCTTCTTCCCCTTCGGTATTCGGGTGCAGGGAAGGGTGTTCGGGGTTGCTTCCCCCTCGGTTCTCGATGGTGGGTCTGCATTTGTGATCGCGGGGCAGTGGTTGGTTGAGGTTCTGAGGAGTTCCTCCAGGTGATACTCCCGCTCCTCTACCCGGCGGTGATCTTGTATCACTGCCACTTGGGGCCACCCCGTGAGCACCCCCAGGCCTTTGCGGCCCCCTCTTTTTCGACGCGTTCGGACTGAGGATTGTTCCGCTTAGGCTAAGCAGCATCACCTTAGGCTTCCAGGCTTCAGATTTAGCATGACAAGTTGCTTTGTTCCAGACCCAGACACTTTTACATTTGATAGCGAGACTACGGGAACAAGTACTACCAAACGAACAAGTTCCGACACCCACGCCCGTGGCGCAGCCCGAACGCGAAAGAACTGTTTGCGGGAACGAATTATTTTGCGACGGTTGATAGCCCCGGCGAAGACGAAGCGGGAGACGGAACTAAAAGAGGTGAATTGTCAGAAGCTGAAATGGTCTCGTCATCTCCGGGAGAAGTAGATTTCGTCGATCGAGAGACGGAAATTTATTTCAAAACCGGTTTTATCTCATCTCCTGGTGGTACTAAAGCTTCACAAATGACAAGATCGAGCGGATCCATTTCCTCGTCGCCGACCAGAAAAAATGCAAGGCCCACTGCCAAGGTGGAAAACACCCCGGAAGAGTTTCTGGAGCGGCTTTTTCCCGATGCCGATAGTCTGTACGACCACGTAGTGGGGCAGTTTCTGACGGGCAGTAGGAGGGAAAGACCCATCAAGACGAAAATGAACCAAGTGGGTTCAACATCTGCTACAACTACGGTCGCAGCTTCAACTACATCAAAACCAACAGAACTGCCCGAACGTGAAGAAAAAAAACCGAAATGGGCTACAATGAAGATGCAGAGAAACAAAAAAGAAGACACAGTTGGCGGTTTTGTTGCTGACGACAGTGGTAGGAAAAGCAAAAAGAGCGTGCAGGTGGACGAACAGAAAAACACCACCGCGGTGTTTGCGTTTTACCAGAAGGAGGAAAAGGAAGAACGCAATGACGGTCGTGAAATAAATATAAGAAAGCGGAATAGAAATTCATCAAAGGATAATGTTAAGCTTTCAACATCGACGACGAACAACTATCGGAGCAGTAGTCCTCGCACTCGCAACAGTCTTCAAAGCGGTACACCTGTGCTACGAAAAATGCGGGCAGCCGTAGAGGTAGAGTCAGAGCGATCATCTTCTGATAAAAATGATGAAGCAGAAGATGAATATGATCACGACGATATCTTGCTGCGAACTACATTTATGATGAGAAAGAAGGAGCCGAAAGCAACCGAGACGGGAACTACTACACCAAAACGAAGAGCGAGTAGAAAATCCGGTTCGCGGTCAGCCTCGCACAAGAAGAAAAAAAGCAAGAAACAAGATAGGAAAACAAGTCCCCGGCGCGAAGGAGAAGACGAAGACAACTACTTCTTTGGGCGTACGCGTACGGATCATCATCTTCTTCGCGAAGATGCATATTTCTATGCTGCTGGAAGTCCTGACGCAGTAAAAAGGAAGCCGAAAGAGGAAAAGCGCAAAAAGTCTGGTTCCTCGGCGAGAAAGGACAACGAGGTGGATTCGTCTAGAGTAGAAAAGAAGTCCTCGTCGAGCAGAAGCCCTTCTCGTAAAAAAAGGGACGTCGAGACGAGCAGGAACAACAAGAAACACAGCCACGAAAATTTCTCTGATCGTGAAATGAAGAAGAAAAAGAAGTCAAAGTCTCGGGAAGACGATGAAAGAAGTCGCAAAACAAGAACGCCCGGCCAGGAAAAGAAGGAGCGTGGCACGATTCTTATTAAGCACGCCGGCGACGGAGCCAACATCAACATCAACAACAACATGAAGGACGAGCGCAAGAACAGCGGACGAGAGCAAGTGTTTGCATCAACGAAAAAAACACTCCGCTTCCAAGAAGGCGCTCACGAGGCGGCTTTATTCTCCCCGCCGGGCAGAAGTGTTGACCAGCAGCAAATGAACGTGCGATTATTCGGCCGCGAGGAGCAGGATTCTAGCAGCGTAGTATTTGCCGAGGCGAGCGAGCTCGCGTTTCTCCTGGATCGCACACAGTATCTGCAGCGCGAATTGCTCGATACCCTGGCACTGTTGCTGCAGTCGTGCGGCAGTTCCTTCGTGGAGAGTGTGGTAGGTCGTCGGGGCAAATTGCCCGCGCATCTGCAAGGAGTCCAGAGGGAAAATCTTCAAAGCGGCCTGCCGACGTCCAGAGGCAATATGGCGAGTCGTGAGAGCACGACGAATAGAAGTGGAACTACGGGTACTACTAGTCAAGCAAGCATAATATCGGTGGATGAACAAGCGCAGGCCAAGAATTTTCTGTTCGTCCCAGAAGCAAGGCCGGGGAAAGCGAAAGCAAAAGCAAAGGCTCCTACCCCTTCGGGCTCCGCGGGGGCCAAAAAAAAGGCCAGCAGTGCAGTAGTTGCCCCAGAAAGTACAACGACGAAGATCATGACCAGTAAGCAAGAACTCAAATCGGAGGTGAATAAACCCTTTCCCAAGCCGAATAGCAGAACCCCTTCCCCGGCCGGAGCGCAAGCCAAGACCAAGTCCAAGAGTCCACCGCCGGCAATCCCTGCGAAGGTCAAGTCCCCCCCTGGTGTCGTGGTCCTCCCGTCTTCTCAGAAGGCAAAAGGTCGTCCTGCTGCCCCCGTCACTACAACTCCGCCACGACCAGCCAGTAATAAAGCGAAGCAAAAAGGAGCGGCAACGAAGAGCGCTAAGTCGCCTTCGCTTGTTACTGCAAAGAGTGGAGGTGGTATTGAAAACGCTACTACTGCTACTGCAGGAGGAGTTGCATCAGTGAACAAAGCAGCAAGTAAAACTCAGCTGCAGGCAGCATCTGCTGCTCCTGTCGACGGGGGAGCTGGAGCTACACAGTCATCTTCTGGCGGTGTTTTTCCGAAGAGCAGCAGGAGCGATGTTCTTGACGACCAGGTGAGCAAACAGCCTGCTGTAGATGTTGAACAAGAACCTGTGGAACTGACACCCTTGATCGCAGCCGAGTTTTTCTCTTCGAGCAGTGATGAGTTTCACTTGGACCACGATGTTGCACGACGAGCTCCAGCCGATGATGTGCTAGTAGCGGGAACACCTTCAAAAAGTTTTATCAGTGCAGACGTGCCTGATTCGAAAACTAAAGCAAAAGCGCCTGCTGGAAATAAAGTAGAGCAGGAGACCCGCACCGTGGGCGGGGAAAGCAGAAGCACAAGCCGATCACTCGCCGCTGGATCAGGAGGAACAACGACGACTAGTACAACCAGCCGCGTCAGATTCTTGAAGCAGGGACGAGAGGGGGAGGGTTCGGCGGGTAACAGAATCAGTGCTTCATCTTCCTCCTCGTCCTCGAGCGGCTCGAGTGCAGCATCTTCTTCCTCGTCCTCCTCTTCCTTGCACGAAAAATCCTTCCGGCTGTTCCTCGAGAAAAAACGCAAACAAGAAGGAGTTCCCGAGACGCAAACTCAAGTAGAAGAATTTAGTGCTGTCGAAGGTCATCCGCTGGATGTTGAAAGAACTCCCGTAGTTGTAACGAGAACTTCAGCGGCTTCGCTCGAACGTGACCTCTCCACGTTGGTCTCCACCCCCAATGCTGCATTGGCCTTTCTGACCGCCCACAATCCGGAATTTTTCGCAAAAGTAGGCCGGGTGCGCGAAAATGTGGACAAGGCCAAGGCAAACCTTATCGCCGTTGCTAGCAGAGCAAGTCCTGCTTTGTTTGCAGACGAGCTACTCATCGATCCAGCCACGAGTATCCCCGACGATGCTTCGCACGAGGCCACTTTGCGGAAACGATTTTTGGAAGAGGAGGGAACGCGAGGAAATAACCGTTCTTCTAAACGAGGACAAAGCGCGGCTGGAAGTGGTTCAAGAACTAGAACCGGGACGAGCAACAGTGGAGGTAAAAACCGGAGGCTTTTCGGATTCGCATCGGATGTTGATCTTCCTGAGGACCAAGAAGACGAGAGAGGTGTCGGCAAAACTTTGTTTGGACACTCTTCGTGGATGTTGAATCTTGGGCGCTACACCGACGAGATTCGGCGTGACGAGCTGCTAGAAACGACGAGTCCACCGAGAGGGGTATTGAAGAAAAGGAATACAACGAGTGGGCAAGAAGAACAAGAAGAACTTGTAAGCGGTGGCACGATGCCAGCCCTGGGACCACGAGAGGAATTTTCATCGGAAGAAGTTTTCCAGGCTCAACATCAACAATCGGAACTACAAATGGCTGGCAGCCCTGAACAAAGTGTAGAAACGGCAACGCGGACAAGAAACTTCTACACTAAACCCAATGCAACCGCGTCGGCGCTGAGCCTGCTGCCCCCGAAGAAGGCCCCGGACCGCTTTACGCGGCTACACCTGGACGGGTTCCGCCGGGACCGCATGTTGCAGGAGGCCCGGGAGCGGAAATTGCAAGCGGAGCTGCTGCAGGAGAAAAAGTTTGAGACCATTCGGCTGGCGCGCAGCAGCAACGTGCTCGCCGCGTCGGAGGGGCGAGGATCGCAGAAGCGGCTGAAGCTCGAAAACTTGATTGAGCGCTGTTCCGTGTGGGAGAAGCGACGGGCCCGCTGGCGCGACGCCAAACGAGTCGAGAAGGAAGCGCAGGAGGAAAAGAGCTGCAGTTTCGCGCCCCGGCCACTGTCGAGGAAGAGCGAAGAATTGCTGAACAACAGCGGCAAGCAGACGTGGGCGCAGCGCAACAGCGCCGCGGTACGGAAGTTTATGGACCGGCAGCTGCAGGTGGGTGAGGTGTTGCAGGCCGCCCGGGACCTGCAAGAGGAGAAGGAAACGAAGGAGGCTTTCGCCGCTGGGCAGGAGGAAATTCTCAAGCTGAGAAATGCCTCGCTGTACAGCGGCACAGGAGGCCGCGGGGGTACTACAGTACAAGAACTACCGCCTCCGGAAGGGGGCGAGGAAGCAGAAAAAGATGGTTCGACTTCTCCTGCGAATGTTACGAATGGTGCGACGCAAGACCAAGAGAGCAGGATCCTAGTGCCTCACGACCGTGGCATCTCTTCTAAGAACGCAATGTCTCCTGCAGCCCTGCATCGGGCTTTTCGCCGCATTCAGCAGCCACTCAAGAGATCCGCGGAGGTGACGAGCAGGCAAGAACTGCACCGCAATGATGACTACGAACTGACGTTTCAGCCGAAAACGCGGGCGGGGCGGTACTTTTACACCCGCCGGGGCGAGGGTGATGAGGATCAAGAACATGTTGGGAGTGCAGCGGAGGTATTGCCAATCTTCGAAAGACTCATGTATGACCACCTTGATGATCTGCAATTATCCACTCTAGATGTTCTTGCAGACGCTGATGCTGATCTGGAGGATTGAAGCGAGGTACTAAGTTCAACGTCTGCGGCAGAACAAACCAGCAGCAGGAGTCCCGGTAATATTGAACAGACAGAGAAGTCATTCTTCGAACTGAAAAAACAAGTGCTAGCCGGTCGCTAGCGACGGCGGGTTTCGCGGTAAAAAAGTTTTTTGCACGACCGATGCCACCACCAGCATCCCCAGTTCATTCTCAATGTCAATGTTTCACTTTTCTACATACGCGCACGAGATTTGATGCAGGTGCGTATAATTTTTTGTGTACATCCGCCCGGCTCCTCGGGCACCATTGTTCTATGCCTCCTTCCGTTCGATCAATTTACGAAAAAGTCTAAGATGAAGCTTTTCAGATCCACGTCGGCTCCGCAAACTGATCATAAAAATAATGCTGCGATTCGTGATCTTCAAATCGACAGATCTTTATACGTTTTTGGATCCATAATTGCGACGGTTCAAAATAAAAAGCACCGCTGTCCTGTTGAGGATCATCTAAGCGTGCTGTCGGTTGTATATCGGTGTCGGCTGATGTGTATGGAGTGGAACAGCAATTGATTCTCCAACTCTACTTCCTCTTTGAGAATTCAAGAGATCAGAATTCTGAATAGACGAAAGCGATCGATGTCGCTGAGGAAATGTTGTATGTTAGTTCATGCATTTTTAAGTAGTCGTGCCAATCATTGAGTCTGATCATCAATTTCGGATGCAGGTATTTCTGATCTTCTGTATTGGTTTTGAGGTCAAGTAAAACCAGTTGAAGTTCTTCTTGGCGAGTTTATCATCCGATTTTTAGATTTCAATTTATCCACAAGTTGTAATTGAGGTTTTTGACTACACGCACGACAAACAGCTACGATTTTTTAATTTTTTCGAAACCAATCTGACTAACCGGTGTGATCAGGTGAAATAGTCTAAGTAGTAAAATCAGGTCTCGGAAGTCCCTTTCCATGAAGAAAATGTCCGTCGTTGCACCTCGGACTGCAGCTTTTTGTGTGCTGGTCGTAACAGCATTGTGTGGGTGCTCCTCGTTTTCTTGCGTGACGAGCGTTCGCGCAGTGCTTGCCAGTAGCAGTAGGGGGCAGCAGGCAGGAAAAGGAGAGCAGCAGCAGAAGGGCGCGGAGCAAGGTGGAAAGAACGTGCCGGCATGGGAGGAAATGCCAGACCAAGTTTGGGCCGTGATCGACAAAGGCGTGCGGAACGAGGATCCGGTCCGGTCCGACTTGACTTCGCTTTTCAAAATCATGTTTTCCGGCCAACCCCAACCGGGCGCCGCCCAGCTGAACACAGTCCGAGACAGGGTGTTGCCGGAGGCCATCAGTAGTTTTTGGCGCGTTGAACCGGGACAACCAATCACGCTGGTCGAAGAAGGTTTGACCCGGTGGCAACTTTTTTTTCAGGCGTGGCGCAGGGGTAAAGATGTTGAGGCCCCCGCGAGGAGGCCCGAACAGGGACCACGTCTAGCAAGAGGACGCGGCGGACCTCCCCGAAAGATTGTTTCGCCTCTTGCCGGAGTAAGCCGGCGCTTTCGTACTAGCGATGCTTTTTCGGTGCGCGAGCCACGGTTACTCGGGGCGTTCTTCTCGGAGGAGTTTTTCGCCAGCTCGAGGGAGTACACGGCCAACGCTGCGAGTCAGGAGTTCGCTTCCGCGTTTCTCGCCACCTTCGAAGACGCGCTCGCGCGGCCGAACGCCGCAAGCTACGTGGAGCCAGCCAGCGTCTGCTTCGACCAGACCTCGCAGCCGCAAACTTACGGGCGGCTGGACTACGGCTTTATTCCTACTGAACAGGATTTCCCGGACTTCCTCAATCCGCCCATCTACCTCACCTATGGGACTCTCAAACGTTACATTTTTTTCTGTTTACATGATTGTATACTTGTTTTTTGTCATGCAATATTATCAGCAGGAGCCATCTGCACGTGCACCTGCAGCAGCCACACGACAAGCTAATAGATGCGCATGTTGACTACACGGTCATTCTCGACGGGCCAAATAGCATAGAAACTTGATGTGCCGATTTGTAATGCGGCGAGACGGACAAACTTTAGCTCCTCCGTCCTTGCTGCACTTTTGCTATGGTATATTTTTACAAATACATTGCATCACAAATTCAGGCAACAGTACAGCAATGTTATGTAGCCGCGTTTGAGAACTCCATACCCTCAGGGCCTTCGTTCAGCCGCCCGACTACAACCGGACTGAAGACGGCCGTCTGAATATTTCTGCCCTGCGTGTGCAGCATGCGAATATCCGCATGCCGGATCTGCTCTTGCCCGCCGCGGGCGGTGCGAATGCAGCAGCAATTGAACGAACAAGGGATGTCCCGTTGTGCACCGCTTCTGCAGCGGACATGACCACGCGGCGCAGCTCTACTTCCATCTGGTGCAGGCTGTTGCAAGAGAATCACTTTGATCGCGCGACCGTACGTTTCAAAGTGAAGCCAAGCAGAGATGACGAAACTGGAGAGGTGCTCGTGGGCCAGTACGATCTCGAGCTCGCGTTTCAAGTGCAGCTAAAGTAAGTAGCTAGAGGACTACTACGTGTGGTAGATGGAAGGACTTGATTTGTGCATTACTAAATCAAGCCCATCATGATCTACTCTCCGATCCCGTCGGAGGCTCTATTTGCGGTTTGTCCGAGGTGGACCACGATGGTGCATTGAAAAAAGTAAAAGTATGCCATGCTGACTCATGTAAATCGCTATAGTATTCTTGTAGTACCTCGTGATATGAATGGAGGTTCATGTAGGTAATGTTCCTAGCTACATCATCTGTGGTAGAGGTAGAATTCGTTTACGCTGTCTTCGTTGAAAGAAGTTACTGCACCGATGTTGTAGATGAAGACACGTGAGTGACAAGTAGGGTTCTGTATTTTTCTGTGATTTGTGCGAATCAGAATTGGAAGACCATGCAGATTTGTACTTTGCAAAAATTCAAAGCTATTGCACCGATGGACAGCAGGACAAGTGAAAGTGATTGCATTCAAGGGGTATGCTCATCCATTCACTTCAAATTAAAAGAACATGCCAATAAAAACACAGCAAGCAAGGTTCTCACGCGGACTGCAAGCGGTAAAAATTAAAATGCGGAAACCGAAGTTGATCAATTAAAATCATTATAATAAATTAAAATGCAATTTTGGATTGGAAACATAGAAGTTTTTTCACGTCAAAAATGCATGACAAATTAGTCTTCGCATTTTTCTCTCTCCCCTTGCTGGTAATCACTACTACCACTACTACTGTGTGAGTCGTGAGATGAACAACATGAAGTGTAAGATCATAAAGAAAAAACAAGAATCCCATGCCTACTGCTTCAAAGTCCCGCCGCACGACCATGAAGAAAATGTCCGTTTCCACTGCGAGTGCAGCTTCTTGCGTGCCTGGTCGTAAAAAGGCCAGGCAAGTACGGGTGTTCGATCATGTTCACCACGTCCTTCCTCCGACTCTGTGAGGCAGCATCTAATAAAAATACTACAGAGAGTCGAAGCGTGTAGTGTTGTCATGAGATTATTATGAGAAAATTGTTTGGAGAGAGGAAGTATACTAGAAGGAGAGCGTTCTTTTCAGCTCGGTCATTTGAAGGAAATGGAAATGCAAGAAACTGGCAGCCGCAAGTCCGCCGGTTCTGCAGCACTACGAGTTGTTTGTTTCCGACGAGCAGCATCCACCTTCACGGCGAGCCATATCTTCTTCATGGATTAGTCTACGTTCCTTCTTTATACTAGTTTCACTGTTGCTACTTGTATCTGTGGTAATTTGAGTACTTACTTATAGTGCAGATCCTGTGCTGCAGCACCATCGTCGCAGGATGCTGTAGATCATAGTGGCAGGATGCTAGTACTACCATGATAGATTTTGATTTGCACATGTTGACATTCGACTTGATAGTGACTTGTTAGTGTATAGGACATCAGGTTGTCGTTGTACTTGTAACCACATCTTTTGGCTTGATCGGCTACTGGCATGGCCCCTGATTAACAAAGGAACTTGCTGCGCCTTCTGGAAGTCGACTCAGGAACCAATACAGGAAGGACAGCAACAAGCGACACGAGCGCACGCCCAGCATGGGCGTGCTGGGCTATGAGATCGCACAACTCCTCCTCCCCCTCATTTGTACAAATGCATGAATCTCCGCAGTGTAAATGAGCACGCGGAGCCCGCGCGTCCCCATGCACAAATGAAATGAAATGAGAACGCAGCTTTCGCATGACAAATTTACACAGGAGAATGCTGGTTCTGTTTGAGCTGCCGAAACCTGCTATGCAAACACTGCCAAGACGAGGCAGAGGGTGAGTTTGGCTTTTTGCATGACAAAGGAGGGGAGGGGGATTTGTGCACTCTCACACGGACAGCGGCACGACTCCGACCACAACGGACGAGCCTGGCATGTTGCTATCCATTGCAAAAGTGTTCAATGGTAAAGGCGTATGCATAAAAATTTGTATGACAAGCTGTTCCATGTCAACAAGGAAAAAATGACTTTGTCGTTCTGATTGAATGTTACGCGGCAGTTTTTTTGCAACTCCTAGAAAAAAACTACGGGCAGTGTTCTGGTTAGTTGTATACGTGCGAAGATGCACGGGCAGCTTTTTCTCTGGATAGGAGTTGCAATCGACGACTTCTGCCCGTCGCGGGGGCGGTTTGTTTGAGCAGCGGCTCGCAGAACGCGCGCATGCCTACGGGGTGGCTGCCTTTGGCAAGCTCGGTGAGATCTCCGCCACGAGGCCCGGCAGCGTGTACTGCTTTGCCTTGTTGCTGTTTCTGATCTTCAGTCCGGGGCTAACGCTGGTGCCAAAAATGACCAAGTACCGGTATGACCTGCTCAAACGTTACAATCTCAAACGTTACAATAGAATCTGGGATTTGTCTTGCATGATTGATGAGCAACATGACAGACTCGCAGAGCGTTCCACTTTCTGCAATACAAATTTCGCCAGATTATAGGGCGGTGTGGAGCTCTGAAACTTGTCATGCACAATCCTGTGGGAAGAGGGCAGAGGCTGCTAGATCATGCACTCTTGCATCACAGATTTCCATATTCTATTGTAACGTTATTTGAGATTGCAACACGTGAGCGGGTTATAACCGGGCCGACGAGTTGTGGGTGGATCAGGATTCCCGGGCCAAGATCACACAGAACTGGGTGGAGGCGAACTTCAGCCCGTACAGCAGGTTTGAGCGCATCATCCTCGTTTACGAGCCGAACGACGGTGGAATCTCCCCGACCGTTTCTGGGTTCGGTAACGTCTTGACCTCGACCGGGTTGGCGAAACTGTGGACCGTCTACAACACGATTACCAGTGTGAAGTCCAGCAGTCAGAAGTCCTTTGCAGATCTTTGCACGCGACGCGCCGACGATTTTAGTCGGTGCTATGTGGAGGGCGTCGTGAACTTTTGGCGGCAGAACTTCACGGAATTTCAGCTGTCGGCAACCAAGGTCGCGGACGCCATGGTGGACTACTACCCAGGGTCAGTGTACGATCATGGGAAGAAAAAAGTCGCAGTCACTTCTAAGGTCGTGCAGGGTTATTTGTATTGCAAAAATGCCCATAAGAAGTGAAGATCGTGACACGTTTTTGTTGGATAGCTTGCAGCAGGTTTACCGCAATGACATGATTTTCGGGTACCAGGCGACGCCGACTATTACAATGAAAAATGCCCCCACCCCCGAACTTGGGAGCATTTGTATTGCAAACCTTTCCAAATGAAACATTCG
>JACKZZ010024238.1_pt1 | contig 12718 bp, 5 predicted proteins | sample 8027871 | NCBI WGS metagenome assembly JACKZZ01 (sample SAMN15724774, study PRJNA655200) | protist metagenome | isolation source: fluorescence activated cell sorting (FACS) single amplified genomes of... | place: USA: West Boothbay Harbor, Gulf of Maine | collected 2000-07-19
TACGGGGTTCCTGCGAGATATCGCCTCTAATGAAGTCGTTTATGGGTTTGAGACGTGTATTTTCTTAGTTGAAAACTCCCAGCCTCAATTGCACCACGTCGCTGTTACTGATCTTAACGGTGGCATTTTCACTTACCAAGAAACAGCGCAGGTGAAGAGGCCCCAAATAATGGACAGCGCCTTCAATTTTACCAGCAGACTCGGTAGTATCAGTGGTGGTAACGGTACCGACTCGCTGCATCTCATCAACGATCCATACGATTTAACTATCGAAAAATTGACGAGTCAAAAGGAACCAGCTATACATTACGATGGACAAAAGCATATGTATGCTTTCGGAGGCTACACATACTACTATTCTCGAACGAAGATGCTTGGTACAGCCAAGCTGGTTGATACCGCTACTGGTAATAGCGTCGAATATAATGCTGACGTCTGGTTTGACCGTCAGTACGGCAACCTTGCCCGTGCTGTCACGCAGGGCTGGCAATGGTTCGCGATAAGTTTGGATGATTCTACAGAACTGATGCTCTTCAACTTTTTGGGCGACTCTAGCAGCAGCAGTGACAGTGGTAGTGATGGATTAGAACCTAATTATGGCTCTCGTACCACGTCTGATGGTGTTACAAAAGACTTTGGAGCTGACGACTTTACCATCAAAGTCACGTCGCACTGGACTTCTCCTCACACCAACTGCACCTATCCAGCTTCCTTTGATGTAACAATGTCAAATGGTGACGAATGGACAGTTGTACCCTATGTGAAAGACCAAGAGTTAGGTAGGAAGTATATTAAAACTGCTGATGTGTGGTATTCCCCCATTTATTGGGAGGGGGCATGTAAAGTGTTACCCAAGAATGGTAGCAACGCTAGCTCTGGGGAGGCATATGTAGAACTAAACGGGTTTTGCCCAAGATTATGAGTGTATGAATCAATGATACGCGGTACGTCATACGCTGCCAGATTTTATAGAAAGAATGATGAATGAACTAAATACCGGTATATGAAGGAAGAATGTTGACGAAGAGATCAGGAGAAGAAACTGGAAGTGGCCCCGGAATCTCACCTACACTCGCTTCATAGTACCCATGCAAGGAATGCATAACAGATACTCGATAATTATATTAAACCATATAAAGAGAGAAATGTTATTATCAAATATCACATTGAATGTGGGAAATGGGAAACGACAAACGAGCAACGAGCAACGAGCAACTAATCATTATTACTAGTACTTGTTGCTACATTTTTGATTTGAATTTTTGACAAAAGAGTCTTGCCGGGTATACGTAGTACGTAAACCTGACATCTTCATCTTTTATCCTTCATCTTTTAGAGAATTTCTCTAGAAAAGCGTGTTTGGTCACAACCAACTTGTAGTTGTATTGATTGACCTCACTTTCAGGACTTTCGGTCATCAACCTGCGGCATTCATCTAATTCACACTTTAACGCCTTGGAATTCACTTTATGCTTCTTCGTAACATGACGTCGTATATCTCTGAATGTCTCAAACATTTTCATGCAGGCTGCGCATCCATGAGCACCCGATTTCTTCTTCATCCTTTTGGCTGCGGACGTAGTGGTAGAAGAAGAAACTTTGAGTAGTTGAACCATACCACAGATCTCTTCATCATCCATGGATCTCTCCAGTCCAGAAATTTCATTATCATCGATATCTACCTGCGCATGAATATCACTCGCAAGTTCATGAGATAACACCTCTTCAAACTCTTCATCATCGTCATCATCTGAGGATGAAGCGTGAGATTTTTCACTGCAAATGTATTCATTATCGTCAAAATCGACCATTACAGTCTCAGAATCCACTTGAAACGACATCCTAAAGTTTGGTCGAAGTTTGGTTGTCCAAGTTGTATTGAAATCTAGGGTGGGAGGGTACGGCGTACGTAAACCCCCCTCAGGGTAAACACAAGGAAGGGGAGTATTTTCCCCCCAAAAAAGCTCTTCCAAGTTGGGACTTCGAAAAATATGAATGAGTCCAACCTTTAAGAATACCTGAAGTATAGACCACAAAGAGCAAAAAGTCCTACCTTGGTATAGAGACTACTTATCAGATTTTGATTTTTTCGTGCATCTTTACATAATAAGGTGCCTATCTGTTTTTTTGAAGCATTGAATGCATGGGATGGAATCCCGCACTGATTTCGTTCGCGATGAGAGTCATAAAGTGAGTAAAATCAATATTGGCGTAGAATATCTCAATCTAAACAGCAGTACAGTGTTCTTTTGTGATATTAGTGAAATCGCTAGTGTTGTGGGAACGGAATGGGAGATGTATATTGGTATGCTGAATTCACAAGAGAAAGATCGAGTATTAAAGTTCCGGTTCGATGACGATAGACGAAGAGCACTTGTTTCAACTCTTCTCCAGCGCTGGATAGTCAGGAAGCAGCTAAATGTCGACCGCAACGAGTGCTTTGAAATCAAACGCACTATAGAAAATAAGCCTTACGCAGTTCTAAAGTCATCCTCGATTCCAGCGGAGGAAACATCGTTAGGCTTTTGGAATTACAATTTGTCACATCATGGTATCTATGTTGGTATATGCTGTGATACTTCAAAGCTGGTTGGTGTTGATATAGTGGACTTGAACACGCGGACTACCATGGCGTCCACAGCATATGCATATGCTAAGATATTTAAAGCTCAGTTACATCCTGAGGAATTAGAGGGGATATTAAACCAATCAAGTGAATGTGATGCATATAAGCTTTTCTTTATCATCTGGTCCTTGAAAGAATCGTTCATTAAAGCTGTGGGCCTCGGCCTTGGGTATGATCTACAACGGTTGCGCTTTCGCGTTCATTATTGTGCTGATACGCTTTCTGACAATAATGGTGCAGGTAGTAGTACTTTTTCTAACTATACAGAGGATAATTTGCGTGGGTATGCTACAGTTACATTAGATGGAGAAGAAAGGTCGGTTCACCGGTCCGTTGGTTTGTACGTGAGTGCAGAGGCTTCAGCAGCTTCAGCTGATTCTCTCACCCATCACAGTCCAGCGTTGAATAGTCCTCCTATTAGTCCCGAAAGGGAGTGGAAATTCGATTTCTTTGGACTTGATTATAGGCATGTAGTATCTATTGCACAGGGCCCTCTATGCGAAAGTACTACTTCCTATAAGAAATCCGCCTTTCCGAGCATGCCCCCACTCTACACCGAGGCGGGGACTACAAGTGATGGAGGTAACCGCGATCGCGATATTACCGTTGAAAAGGTATCGATTCCTAAAGGAGTAAAGCTTTCAATTAATTCTTTGCTAACGCCTTATGAGCAGATGCAGATACCAGCGCCGCAGCCTTTATCGCCGCCTTTGACAGAACTAAATAATCGTCACGACCCTTCTGTCCTTGTCAAAAATGAGCGTGAAATATACACTGGAATAGATTCTAGTTATAGTGGTAGTGATGCTGATCACAATTCTAGCAATGCTGTGTCTGTAAACTTTCCTCTGAGTCCCTATGCGGCTACCGTCTGTAATGGGAGGAAAAGCCCAATTGATTTGGAACAAGAGGTGCCATCTGAAGGATTGCAGAGTGATAAGCCAAAAACAGATGACAGAAGTTGTGATTCACAAAACCCATCACCGTTACCTTCCATGATCGAGACTAGCACAAGTGTAGCTACAGCTCACGTCTTGACCAATAAACTAGCAACCACATTGGTAATTGAATCTACAAGCCTAGAGAAGGAGTCGCTTCCGGAGTCAAAGATTCTTCCTAATTCTAGCAATTCCGGCAGACATAATCTAGAGAGCGATAAAACAGGATCATCTTTTGGTGATAGTACCTCTCAAAGACCCTTCGTCAAATTGCAGCAACAGCGTGAAAGTGAAAATTTAGGAGATGATGTTAGTGATGGAGCTTTGGATTGGAGGATTATGTCTTTACCACATCGACTCCGCAAAAACTCCTTGGACCTCTCCTCACCCAGTGAAGATCATTTCGATTTGAGTGATACAGACGATGCACCACCTATGAATAATGATTGCATCCCAGTTCGTGAATCCCAAATACACACCCGAGCAGTGGATATTTCAGCTTTAAATGTAGAGATAGATCAAGATCGATTTTTGGGGGATTTCAACTCACCTGCGAGCTGGCGTACGCAAACCACTGGGACTTTTCTATTTCCTCCTACTGCTAGCTTGACACCGAGCACTGAAGATGACAGTGAATGTAAGGGGATAAAAGATGATCTCGATGTTGGGATTCCGGTAGATGTCAATAAAGACGGACACAGGGAGCGTTCTGTGTTTTCGAATCTCTTTGGCTGTGCATGCATGTGAGGGAACAGCATGATTCGAAATACCTGGTATATAAGTAAAAAGAGAAGAGACAAGAAATTCGTAAAAAGAACAGTGAAGACGTGCGTGTGGAGAATAGTTCAAATAGTAAGTATATAGACGCACTTTAGAAAATCAAATGCTTTGTTCCTAAATAAATAACACCATTACCACTATTTTTACTTCCATTCAATCCACTAACACGGACTAAGAAACTGCATGTTGCTACGTGTTCTCATTTTCATTATTTTCATCACCATCATTGCTATCACCATTATCATTATTACCATCATCATAGTTTCCTTTAAAGGTAATCCACGGAGTGTAAGACTTAAGAAAGTCCGCCAGAACAACTAAACAGCTTTCTGATGAACAGTCCCACAATCTTATTGTATGATCGTATCCACCTGTCGCAATAAGAGTGCCAGCAGGATTGAATGTGACACAATAGAGCTCATCTGTATGGCCTTTAAATGTTGCCTTACATTCCCCATTACGTGCATGCCACAACTTTGCTGTGAGATCTGTAGATGCAGTTGCAGTAAATTCGCCGTCTGGACTAAAGGCCACGCTGCTTACTTTCTTTGAGTGTTCCTTTAGTATATGAATTTGTGATAATTCTTCTACATTCCAAATTATAGCAGTAGCATCATCACTACCCGAAATTATTCTGCTACCATCCTTGCTAAAATCTATACTCCACAATGGCAAGCTGTGTCCTGTGAGAGTAGCGATACATTTTTGAGTTTTCAAAACCCATAGTTTAATAGTGTTGTCTTTACCGCAGCTGGCGACATGTCGTCCGTCGGGTGAGAAGGCTACCGCAAAAACGTCTTCAGTATGCCCTTTCAATTTCATTAGAGGATTTCCACTATCAACATTATAAATGTTAATAGTTTTAGGACTAGAACCTACGATTACATGTTCACAATCTAAAGAGAATGAGATGCTCCAGGCCCAGTGATCTCCAGCTTGGATTATCTTAGTGAGCACTTCACCATTCAAAAGGCTCCATATTCTAACAGTGCAATCATCGCTTGCACTAGCAATCTTGTTATTAGAACTGAAGCAAACACTATTGATTTCACCTTCATGTCCTTTCAGCACCATGTGTAGAACCATTTCCTCACTTTTGGATGTGCTATTTTCATCCTCAACCTCATTTTCTGAATCAATGGAAATGAAAGCCCATATACGTATCTGGTGATCTCTGCTTCCACTAGCTAACCGCTTTCCTTCATTATCAAAGGCAACACAGCACACCGAGCCATCATGTTCAGCAAGAACTTGTTTGGTTGAAGCTGTTGACAAGGATTGCATCGAGCACTTACCATTGCGCTCCATAAGGAGTTGTGCAGTTTCGTAATTACCCGAATTGACACAGACTGTAGCAGCATACTCACCTGCATCATTGGTTACATTGATGTCTACACCTCTACCAAGTAACGACTGAGCAACGTCTCTGTTTCGAGCATACATAATCACTTTGTTACCATCATCATCCTCGGCTTCTTCATCAGCTCCAGCTTCCAGAAGGAGTCGGATTAATTCCAAATCCTTCTCAGTAGTACAAACAGAGCAAGCAACATGCAACGCAGTCATGCCAGAATCATTTTTCGTCTCCAAATGTGGGCTATACTGTAGCAACAGACTTATCCAGCTTGCGTCTTGCCATTCGGCCGCATACATAAGTGGTGTGTTACCACCCACTGGTAAATCCACATCTGCTCCACGTTGTAGTAAAGCATTAGCAACTTCAATACAGCCATATTTGATTGATGCAATCAAAGGGGTATCTTCTCCATCTCCTTGGCTATTCAAACCATTCCTTTCTGCGGTATGTAAAATGTGCTCTCCGGCTATAGATTGTTGTCCCGAAAATTTTCCTTGAATACGGATTTCCTTTATGGTGTAACCGCATGCCCACATATCATAAAATGTTGCACCGTTTTGCCTCATAAGTTCAATGGAAGCACCTAATGCAGTTTGACGCCTTTTCACTACTTTAACTTCGCTCAGATCTTCTCGCTTGATACTGGATACACGCTTTGCTGCTTCTTCAAGTAGATGTGTAGCTACAGTCTCAGTAGCTACATCTACTGACCCAAATTTCCAAATCTGCTTGCCTTGATAGGCTAGTAGTTCTTGGACAGTATCATGAATGGAGCGTTTCAGAGTATTATGTGACAAGGGTATCCCTTGATTTCTACAATGTTTGACCAATTCCATTTTTGTTTTCATCGATGGTGCGTGACTTAACCCGGAGAGTTTAGTAAATGGAAATTCAGTAAATCCTCTCGAGTCTGCAGGACCAAGCAGGACCGGTACAATATGAAGAAATAATGGCTGGTACTCTGCGATTGCCAATGCAAATTCATACTCTAATAGCACATTATCAATCCAGTCTACTCCCTTTTCAGGTCGTAATTGGTTTAATCCGCCAACTGAGCCTTTCGCTTGCCCACCAGATGACGAATCTTCGTGCCACGACATGACAGGGCAGAAAATACATGAATGAGCTAAGCCTGCACTAAAGCCATCAGCCCACGGCTCCCCATCTTTTAAGCATTTTTTATCAAGATATGGTCTTACTATTGCAGCATTCGGGGCCATTCGTAGATGTGGATCGCTGCCACTCTGAACAATGAGCTTGTCATATAAAGACGTTGTTAAGGCTTCTTCAGTTGCAACACGATACCCTAAAAAGATATGGTAACATTCTTTAATATCTTGAATAGTCGGCGCTTTCCTCGGTCTTATTGACCGAGTAGTCACACGTAGGGCATCCACTTGGTTTTCCCAATCTATTACAATTCGAGAGTCATCTGCATGCTCTCTTTCCTCTTCTACGGCCTTTTTAGTCTTGCTCGGAATGTTCGCAATGTTCTGTTTTCTTGAAACAGAGGGTTTACTTGCCTGTTTTTGCGACTTCTGGACAGAAGTCGGTGTGACAGAATTCGGTGTGACAGAAGTCGGTGTGACTCCTTCTGCCTGCCGGATGTCCACATTGTTGTCTCCACCACCATCAACTTTAGCTGCCTCCTCTCCAGTACACACACCAAGAGCTTTCAACTCTTTGAGTTTGTTTAGCATAAGCTTCTTATGAATATTCTTCACTTCACATTCCCCTGCTAGATCGTCGAGATCGGAATCGTCAAGACATAGTAATGCGTTACCATCGATGCCGTTATTTTTAAATGCTAGAGCATATGGAGCATACGCTTCCCCCATGCTCAAAACAGCGTTATGAACATCGTCCACACTCCAGAAAGTGATGGGAATGGTGCCGATGCTAGCCCCTGATCCCATCCTCCCCAGTTTCTTCGAGACTCCCTTTTCACTGCTCTGCTTTCTTTCGTTTTGAGATGATGTAAGCGATTCCAAGGATCAACTTGGTGGAACACTCTGAAGCAACAACTTTCAAGAAATCCCCTACTACGGGAAACCAAATATAAATAAATCCAAATGGAAATAAAATAAATCCCCCCATGTTTTTGAGACCACTCTCTGCTCTCTGCAGAGACAGCTTTGTTTGATTGGTTGTTTTCGTTTATTATAGTATTTTGTGGCATCTTTCACCAACGAGTCACGTAAATCAAACACACTTTGGATCTCCTGTCATGATTTATGCTGAAAATTTGGCTAATGAGAGTCCCTCTACATCAAAGTTACATACAAAACCTGTGGTATGGGTAGCATCTGACTCGAAATCGCCAAAATCATCCAAAAGTTCGAAGCGTTTCAATCCTATTTTAAATGACAAATATGATGATTTACGTGTCAGCATGGAGGATTTCGATATGGATTCAATGACTTTTACTCGATTATTAACAGTAATCAAACACATGCCAGTGTGGCACAGAGTTATTGTTTCTTGGCAGACAGCATTTGTAGTAAGTGTGCATATTTTATCCTATTTCTTAGCAAAACCTATACAATTGCATACCAATGTTATGTCGTTAATGACATCTTTTACGACATTTCTGATTGTGGCATACTTTTCATATGCATTAAAACGTTATTACGATCTTTATTTCTATTATATGAGCTTAAATGGGTGTTTATCGAGCTTCATGGTCATGACAGGTTGCTGGATGAAGCAACACAAAGAAATCCGTGACCGATTCATGAGACATTCGTATGCTGCATTAGTAATTGGTATGGTATGTTTGAAGCAAAATGAAGCATTGACATGTGAAAATTGCTTATTGCCTCTGCATCAAAAGCATGATTTATTAACGGATGATGAGCTTGCAGAATTATCTTTGTTAGGTTTCAGCGGGCTGTCTTCTCCGTACTTGATAATCCAGTGGTTGCTTGAAGATTTTGAAGAGTTTCTGAATCAAACTGATAGCAAAAACAGCAGCAGCAGTAGTAGTTTAATAATGTATGGAAAGATTACAAAGTATAGGAGCAAACTAGGTGTTATACACGATACGTGCGCTGCACCGCTGCACATAAACTTCATTATAATACTAAGAGCTGCATTATTAGTATTATTTGCAGTTATTGGCTGTTTTGTTGGTAGTCATCATGGTGGTGGCAAGTATGAGACAAGGGGCGATAGTGAAGTTCCTTTAAGTTATTCGAACCCCCATTCCCCGTTTTTCAACTCGGTGATATTTCTTACAGTTTATGTATTATTGTCGTACATACTGCAGTACAGTAGAGAGATAGAACAGCCATTTGGGAACTATATCGAGGATTTCCCCATCAAATTATGGATGGATAGGAAGATCACCTCATGCAAACGGTTCCATGCAGTTCAAGATTCCTTCGCGCTCAGGGGCGAACCGGCTTGAAGTTTTCGTGTACATAGGTTAAGTACAATTACTATTATTATTATTAGTATCTCTGCTTGTAAGGTTAAGTATTCTTGCCTGAGTGTGTTAGACTGCGTGGCTCTACCCTGAGTTAGGGTTAGACATATTTTTATTTGAGTAGTGAAGATCAAAAGTCCAAAAAACGGCAGAATTAGTAATATGGAAAGTCAACGGGTTAGCTTTTTCTCATTCCAAAAAGAGACCAATTTCATTCTGCAGAGACAGTTTGTTTGATTGGTAGTTTTCGTTTATTGTAGTATTTGCATCTTTTTATAAATCCAAAAAGGGAATTCATAGTGTAATCAGTTTAAACCTCTCCTGAATCTCCATACTGAGTTGACGTTCATCAGTTTGGACGAAAGACCTGCTAGTATGAGTGTAGGCGCGAGTATGGTCGAGAGAAAGTACCTCAACTTTGCTTTTGAAGACACTAGCGATCGTTCTTACCGAGAAATAAGCAAGTATTTGGTACTTCGAGGATGGAATAAGGTGGCTCATAAAAAGCGGAGCAAGTTAGAGAAGCGACGTCTTCCGATGAAGCAAGTCCCGTTGCTAATATGGACTCTTCAAGACAAAGACATAGACTACTCTACACTCCTTTCTCACCAATTAGTCAACCATTATGAAGGAATCAGTACTTTAACTACAAAGCGAGGCTTTTGCGACCTCGTGCGACACGCGGTCGATCAGGTTGGACGTAGTCCGTTTGACGTTTCACCTCGGGGCTATAATTTAGGCGACCCACTACATAGAGAAGAGTTCATTGAAGACTTTCATATTAGCGCGTGCGTTAATATTCTCAAATGGGCTACTTTGTGCATTACGAGACAGTATGCTGCAAGTAGCATCCAGAATCGCAAATTAGAAATCTCGAAACACAAACATGAATTGAATAGACAATTGGATATATGGAATTCTAAAGTTCGTGGCAATGAGCATGGAGCCGATAATGTTGAATCGACTGAGTCTCAGTATTATGCCGAACCTGCTACACACACACATACCGCAAAGAAGCTTTTAGATGAAGTTGTCATCACTCAAGATGGAGTGAATTTGCCTGTATCATTATTGCGTTTGGCAGTGCAAGCTCTCTGTGTCTTTTTGCGAACCAACTCAGGCGATTGTCCTGATATCAACTTTCCAAATCCAACTGAAAAGAAGGATGAATATGGACATGAACAAATCATAGAGTATACAAAGGAATATATCTATAATAATGATATGCGATCTATTATGCAATGCACCAGGAAATATAATTCTAGAGTACGGGATACGCAGAAGACTGGAAGAAGGACACCTTATGGAGGAAATCGCTTAAAAGTGCATTTACGTCCTTGGCCAGCACCTGTGTCTGCCGCACAAAGCACAGGAACTAACAATAACAATAATGGCAGCAGCACTGGAGGTCACAATAGCAATAGTAACAACACTACTAATACATGCTCAGATGCTTCCACCAATGATTTCATGAACCATTCATCAATATTATCAAATTATGGCCTGCAGGATGCAGAATGGGATGATTTGCTGAACATGTCGTACACTTTGGCTGCAGCTTCAGCTCAGTCACCAACACACATTCGTGGAAATCATCTAAATGAATTGGTGGAGGGCAGCGAACTTGAGTGGATGAAACAGATGACAGATATACACCGTACCGACGTCAAATCGTTGCTGAAGCTTTCGAGCATATTACCACCACTGCAGTCAGACGATATTACTGACGCTGGGCGTTTGTATGGTTCTGCATTACATACTCATCTTTTGCTCATTCTATCCAAATGTTCAAAGATTCCGCAGTTACAATTCGATCTTAGTTCAGGCTTTCGAAATATTTGGGTCGTAAAAGCACCTGATGCATCTTGCGGATTGGGTTTGAAACTTCTATACAAACTCTCAGATATTTTGTCTGCTGAAAAAGGTTTGGGAGGTAAGAATTGCCAGAAATACGTGGAGAACCCATTGCTGTTATGCTCGGCTGAGTCAGCAGCAGTAGGAAACAAAACGAATGCGACGGTTTCAATGAAAGATAGGAGGCACCCTGAGAAGGGGAGCGCCATTGCCGGCATTGACGTATCTCAAATCACAAATGCTACTATGCCATCTTCATCATCTCCATGTGTTGTTAATGCGGGTAATACCTTGACCCCAACATGTGTGCGCCGTAAATTCGATTTGCGTATTTGGGTGCTCGTCACATCCTTTTTCCCACTGCGTGCATACGTTTATAGTGGGGCGTATGGACGTGCTTGTGCAGTGCAATACACTGTAAGTATCGGCGATGATGGAAACCTTGCAGATCCAAAAATACACTTCACAAATTATGCGGTTCAAAGTCAGGAGAACAACGGAAGTTCAACGAAAGATACAGAAAATAGCAAAGTTTCTACTGCAAGTGGAGGAGGTAGTGCGAAGGTTCGCGCATTGCGAGGCACTGTGGACACTTTCAGAACCATAGGTTGTGATGATGCTGCTGACAGCAATACTGCAGGTGTAGCTGGTAGCTCTCAAAATGACCAGAAGTTAGGCGATTTGCTAGTGAGCACATCTGAACTCATTGATTGCATCAATGGCTCGAGGCAAAAAGTTAGTAACCCTCAAAATAGTTCCAATACCAAATGGAACATGGTGTGGCATAAGATCAGGCAAAAGATATTATCCACATTGCTTGCTGCTAGAACGACATTACCTGTAGAAGGAAGAGACGCGAATGGGCAACCAAAGCAGAAGCATAACAATTGCTTCGAGTTCCTAGGTTACGATGTAATTCTTGATGGTCACACATTGGAACCTTATATCTTGGAAGCGAACTTGTCACCAGCTATTGCTCGTAGAAACAGTGATCATGCGGCCATGATACGACATATGTCCCACGGACTTGCGCAGCTTGCAATCGTTCCTCACGAACAAATTGCAGACTGTAAAGGTGAGAATCAAAGTAACAGTAGCTCATTACTGGAGTCGTTTAAGCAGCAGCAGCTGGTTCAAGAGAGCTTAGTTTGTGGTATATCCAATATTACTGCTTCTTCTTCATCTTCAATTAGTCCTGGGGCGCCGTCATTTGAGAGTCCTAAAAGCGATAGCAGTGGTTCGTATTCCCCTAGTCCAATCCAAGAGGCAACTCCTGTAGGTCAATGGGAGCCATTGCATCGAGAAGATGATACGTATGATTATGCTATGCCTGAAGAATTCGCTGTGGGGGGTATGAATTCTCCACGTGCGGGTTATCGTGTAGCTGCACCAAATAAAGGCATGGTGCCAATGTATAGAGAGCAAATGGAGCAGTGGGAAGTAGTCAGAGATGGAAACACTGCAGTATATACTAAAGTCGAAAATTCACCTGGCTTCTCCCTTCGGGCAGCGACTGCACCTGAGCCCCATAAAGTTCTCGGAGTTGATATCGCATTCAGTTTGCAGGGTAAAGGAATCACAAAAAACGGAGTTAAAGCCATTGATAGGGCAAATGATCATTTCGCATCAATACTATTGCTCCAGAAGTGGGCTCGTCGATATTGTATTCAACGCATGAGGTTGTGGAGAGAGAATTCCAAGCATGCGATTCGTCTTTGTCAACGAATTATACGTCG
>JACKZZ010020646.1_pt1 | contig 12715 bp, 10 predicted proteins | sample 8027871 | NCBI WGS metagenome assembly JACKZZ01 (sample SAMN15724774, study PRJNA655200) | protist metagenome | isolation source: fluorescence activated cell sorting (FACS) single amplified genomes of... | place: USA: West Boothbay Harbor, Gulf of Maine | collected 2000-07-19
ACGCCGCTTCTTTGGGTCTTGAGAGATGAATTATCGTTAAAAGGGACTAAATTTGGTTGTGGAATAGCTCAATGCGGTGCCTGTACTGTACATCTTAATAATAGTGCTGTAAGAAGTTGTTCTCTTCCAGTTTCTTCCATTTCAGGTGAATCAATTACAACTATTGAAGGGCTCTCAGAAACTGGGACTCATCCAGTACAGTTAGCTTGGAAGGAAATTGATGTGCCTCAATGTGGTTATTGTCAGGCCGGACAAATAATGACTGCCTCTGCTTTTTTAAAGGAAAAACCTACACCTACAAAAGATGAAATTAGAGAAGCAATGCATGGAAATATATGCAGATGCGCCTCTTACAACAGAATAGAAAAAGCGGTTAAATTGGCTGCAAAAAATTCATAAATTAACTCACTATAAAAATTCACGATGTCTCAAAATAAATCACTAAGTCTAAGTAGAAGAAATTTTCTAAAAACATCTTTACTTGCTGGAGGAGGTATGTTAATTGGTTTTAATTTGCTAAGTGCTTGCAAGCCAGAAGCCATTTTACCAATAGATATTTCCAATCTAAATTTTAACGATTTTAATGCATTCATAAAAATTTCTGACGAAGGATATGTCACAATTTTTTCACCAAATCCTGAAATAGGACAAGGTGTTAAAACGTCTATGCCAATGATTATCGCTGAAGAGTTAGATGTTGCATGGGAAAAGGTTTCTGTTGCACAGGGATTTTATGACCCAAAAAATTATCAAAGACAAGTTGCAGGAGGCAGTCAATCCATTCGCTTTGGTTGGGATGCTCTTCGCCAAACAGGGGCAACCGCCAAGCAAATGCTAGTTAATGCTGCTGCTGTTCAGTGGGGGGTAGAACCAAATACCTGTTTTGCATCTCAAGGTATTATAACCAATGCAACTGGTGATACCCTTGGTTATGGAGAAGTAGTTAAAGTAGCAGCGAATTTAGAAGTTCCAGAAAATATTAATCTTAAAGACCCTAAAGATTTTAAAATTATTGGACATGATATTACAAATGTAGATATTCAAAAAATAATTACAGGAGATCCTCTATTTGGAATAGATTACAGTTCTGAGAGAATGGTTTATGCTTCTGTATTAAGACCACCAGCTTTTGGTAATAAACTGGCTAGTTTTGATGATCAAATTACAAAAAGTATTAACGGGGTTACAGAGGTTATTAAGTTTGGAGATAAAATAGCTGTTTTAGGTTCGAATACTTGGGCAGTAATGAAAGGAAAAAAGGCATTAGTAGCTCTTTGGGAGAACGACACAAAACTGGAAAGCACCGACGATCATAATTTTGAATTGATCAAGATTTTAAACGGTAACAAGTTTGAAACAAATAGAGAAGACGGAAATGTAGAGTCCGCTTTTAAAGTTGCAGATAAAATTATTGAAAGAACCTATGAGTCTCCATTTTTACCACACAACTGCATGGAGCCAATGAATTTTTACGCGAATGTTACCGATAAAAAAGTTCATCTTGTAGGCCCTATTCAAACCCCCGCATGGACTGCAGGTAAAATAGCAAAAATTTTAAATAGAAAACCAGAGGAAATTCATCTAGAAATGACTAGAATGGGAGGTGGTTTTGGTAGAAGACTTTATGGAGATTTTGCCGAAGAAGCGGCTCAAATTTCAAACATCGCTAAAAAACCAATACAAGTTATTTTTTCTAGAGAAGACGACATGGCAGCTGGAACCTACAGACCTGCTATTAAATACAGGATAAAAGCTGCTATTAAAGAGGGAAAGCTAACAGCTTATCACTTAAAAGAGGCCGCAATTAATGGGAATATGTATGGATTGATTTCAAATTTTTTTCCAGCAGGATGTGTTCCAAACTATAAAGTAAGTACTGCAAATTATAAAAGTAATATTACAACTGGTGCTTGGAGAGCACCTTTTACAAACTTTTTAGCATTTGCAGAACAAAGTTTTTTTAGTGAAATAGCTACTGAATTAAACAAAGATCATCCTCAGTTAATTATTGACCTTCTACAAAATGTTAAAGGAACAACAGATGAGCGAATTCAATATTCTCCTGAAAGAATGGAGGCAACCATTAATTTAGTTATTAATAAGTCTAACTGGGGTAAAACATCTGAGGGGATTTATCAAGGTTTTTCAGCCTATTATAGTCATAATACTCACGTAGCAGAGGTTGCAGATGTTGAGTTAAAAAATGGGATGCCAGTTGTTAAAAAAGTAACAGTGGCTGTTGATTGCGGAATTGTTGTGAACCCTTTAGGAGCGAAAAACCAAGTTGAGGGTGGGGTTATTGATGGTATTGGTCATGCGATGTATGGTGATTTATCTTTTGAGAAAGGAATTCCTCAATCAGTTAATTTTGATAAGTATCGTTTAATTAGAATGGAAGAAACGCCAGAAGTAAAAACTTACTTTGTTGAAAGTAATTTATCACCCACAGGTTTAGGGGAACCAGGTCTTCCTCCAGCCGGAGGAGCAGTGGCTAACGCTATTTATAAGGCAACAGGTGAGCGCTTATTAAAACAACCGTTTATTAATCAATTGGAAATATCTAAAAGTAAATTATTAGGATAATTTCAATAGTTTTTGATATGCTTCTTTGGTATCAACATCAAAAAAGGGAATCTTAGATGTCATTTCTAAGACCTCTTTTTTATATTTAATTACTACAGGTTTTGCACCTTCATTATCAGATAAAATTGATAACTCATTGAATAATGATTTGTCAAAAATGGCAGGAACCCCTGAGACTTCCTCATAGTTAGTGAGTATAATTCGTTTACCTGTTTCGTCAGACAATGAGATTAGTCCTTCATAATGTTCTTGAGTTATAAGAGGAGTATCTGCAAGTGTAACTAAAACCCTATCATAATTATTTTTCTTCTTTATGAGTTCAACACCTTTGCTTATTGAACTTCCCATACCATCTTCCCAATTGTTATTTTTGAGGATTGTAGCTTTTTGACCTCTAATAGATTTAAAAACATCACTAAAATGAGCGCCGATAACAATAAAAACATCTGCATATTTTATACTGTTGGCTTGTTCAATAGTGTGAAGTAGTAATGTAGAATTGTTGTAGGGTAATAATTGTTTGGGCTCACCCATTCTCTTAGATTCTCCAGCAGCAAGAATTAATATCGCAGTTTTAGACATCATTGATGTATTCCAATTTGTTTATCTTTCAAATATATGGGTTTTTGATTTCTAATGACAGATAATATTTCACCAAGAATAGAAATCGCTATTTCTTGAGGTGTTTCTGCCCCTATATTAATACCAGCAGGACCATATATTTTGTCAAAAAAATCTTCAGAAATTAAATCATTTTTTTCAATTAAATCATTCAATAATTTTTCTCTTCGCTTACTAGGGCCAAGTAATCCAATATAATTTACATCTTTTCCAAGAAGTTCAGACAGGTATTTTAAATCTCTAACATAACTATGAGACATAATCACTACCGCAGTCTGAGAATCAATAGAAATTGTACTAAATTCTTTTTCATGAATTCCATAGTAATTAGCGGCACCAGGAAAATCGTCAATTGTTTTTAGCTCATCTATTGGAGCAACAATTTCAACTTCCCACCCTGTTGCTGATCCGTATTTACATAATTGAACTGCATCATGTTCACATCCAATAATAATTAATTTAAGTCCTGGCTTGATGGTTTGACTGAAAAGATTCAATTTTTTTTCAGGTTTTAATTTTGACACAAAAAATTCTTGATCACCAAAATGAAAGCAAGTACTTCCCTGGGCTCTTTCTGAGGTCTCTTTTGAAAAATAGGAATTAATGAGAAAAGATTTTCTTGAAGAGCATTGCTTCTCAAAAGCATCAAAAAATGTATTAGAAAGATGAAAAGGCTCAATTAAAATATATAAAATTCCTTCACACCCCAGACGATATCTCCCATCATATTCCATTAAAATTGATGAATTTGTTTTAAAAACGTGCTGTGCTTGACGTAAGATTTCTTTTTCCACACAACCGCCACTAACAGCACCAATCATTTTTCCATTTTCTTGAACAGACATTCTTACTCCCGGCCTTCTGTAAGATGAACCATCTAAAGAAACCACTGAGGCAAGAACGGTTTTGATGCCTTTGCTTTGTGCAATTTTAGCAGAACGAATGATGTCTTTTAATTCGTGTATCATATATCAAACCACCAAATTACAAATTTTTGAAGTCTTGTAGAGAATCATTTTCAAGTTTTAAAAAACTTTATCTTTACTTGTAAATAACCAGTTCATGAAAACATCAATATTTAAAATTCTATTTATAATAAGTTTATTTCCTGTTGGAGGCATATGTGCTCAAATAAATAATGTAGCAGTTAATAATTATTGGTCTCAAGGGAAAGCAGAAGTAAATGTATACGAAGTTTCTCAAAATAGATATCAAGAAAATCATTCAGGACAACTTGTTAGTGTTTTTGTAACCGAAGATTTTTTAACAGATAAACAAGTAAAAAATGAGCGTTATGTAAATGAAAATTCTGCATGGATTTTAAAAAATATTCAATTAAAAAAATTTACGACAGGAGTCTATGATTACTCATTATTTAATTCTGTATTTACTCCAATAGATAGAAATAAGTTTCCAAAATCACTAAAAGTATCTGCTTCCTCTCAAGAATGGTGTGGAACTATGTATACTCAATTTAATCTTATTTCAAATACAGATTACAAAGTAGAACACAACTCATATTTTGAAACAGAAGGAGATAAAACTACAAGAATTAAAAAATCATATCTTGAAGACGAGGTTTTTAACGTGCTTAGAATGAACCCCTTATTATTACCTTTAGGAACTATTCAGTTAATTCCTCCTGCTAATTATATTCAATTAAAACATTTACAAATTCAATCTTATAAGGCAATAACCTCCTTAATTCCTTATGATAGAAAAGAGATTTCTGGCTCAAATTTAATGCAATATAAAATAGTGTATCCTCAATTGAAAAGAAGTATACGTATAGTTTTTGAAAATAAAGCACCTTATAAAATTATGGGATGGTTTGAAAAATTTCCTTCTTCTTTTGATGGAAAAACTAGGACTACTAGCGCTATTTTAAAGGCTCAAAAAATGCTCCCTTATTGGAGACAAAATAGTTTGAAGGATGCGTATCTAAGAAAGGAATTAGGGCTAAATTAAAAGAAAATTTCCTGTGCTAATCTGAAGGTATTGGCATGCGCATCAATAATAATTTTAATATCAGGGCTATAACCTCCACCCATGCTACACATTACAGGAATATTTTGATTTTTGCATGTTTGTAGGACAAATCTATCACGCTCTTTGCAGCCCTCTATCGTAAGAGAAAGTTTCCCTAGCTTATCTGTTTTAACCACATCGACACCACATAAATAATAGATAAAATCAGGCTGTTGTATTTTTATTAATTCAGGTAAGGTTTCTTTTAAAAGAGATAAATATAATGTATCTCCTGTTTCGTTCTCTAAGGGGATATCTAAATCACTTTTTTCTTTATGAAACGGAAAATTACTTTTTCCATGCATTGAAAAGGTAAAAACAGTAGGGTCATTGTGAAATATTTCTGCAGTGCCATTTCCTTGGTGAACGTCTAAATCAACAATTAAAATTTTAGTTGCCAACCCTTTTTCTTGAAGATACCTGGCACCAATGGCTTGGTCGTTTAACATGCAAAACCCCTCTCCTTTATTTGTGAAAGCGTGGTGAGTTCCTCCAGCAATATTCATTGCAATACCATACTTGATTGCAAATACACTAGCTTTTATAGTACCACCTGCAATAATCATTTCTCTCGCAATTAAATCTTCATTTAATGGAAAGCCAATTTTTCTTGCTGCTTTTTGATTGAGAGTCAAATTCATTAAATCTGAAACATACGCTGCGTCATGAACGATAAAAAAGTACTTATTATTTGGAACCTCAGGCTCAAAGAAATTTTCTTCATTGCAGGTTCCTTCATAAACTAATTGTTGAGGTAAAAGGTCATATTTTTCCATTGGAAACCTATGCCCATCTGGCAAACTGTGTTTGTAAATTGGATGATATGCTATTTTAAGCATTAACTTATTTGTTGGCCGTTACTTACTTTTTGTTCTGGTTCTACAAAAGCTAATTTTCCATCTAAGGTATCTGTCATTAAAATCATTCCTTGACTTTCTACACCTCTAATTTTTCTTGGAGCTAAATTGGTTAATACAGTTACTTGTTGTCCAATAATCTCTTCAGGAGAAAAACTTTCTGCTATGCCAGAAACTATGGTTCTAACATCTATACCAACATCTACTTTGAGTTGTAATAATTTTTTAGTCTTAGCAACTTTTACAGCTTCTAATATGGTTCCAACTCTCATGTCTAACTTTGTAAAGTCTTCAAAGTCTATGGTTTCTTTTTGAGGTTCTACTGTTTTGTTTTCTTCCTCATTGGCTTTTTTAGTTGCCGCTAGTTTTTCTAATTGTACGGTAACTGTTTTATCTTCAATTTTTGAAAATAATAATTCTGCAGTTCCAATTTGATGATTGGCAGGCAGTAAGGTCTTTTTTTCTGAAACATCATTCCATGAGCAATCAATAGCATTACAAATGTTCAGCATTTTTTTCAATTTGTCTGAAGTAAAAGGTAAAAATGGTTCAGAAACTACTGCTAAAGCAGAAGCAATTTGAAGGGCAACATACATGATTGTTTTTACGCGCTCTTCATCTACTTTAATTACTTTCCAAGGTTCTTCATCTGCTAGGTATTTATTTCCTAATCTAGCAAGATTCATTAATTCTTGTGAGGCTTCTCTAAATCTATATCGTTGGATAGATTTTCCAATACTTTCAGGGAAATATTTAATTGCTGCTAACGTATCTTCATCAACTTCTTTTAACTCTCCGGCAGAAGGAACTAGTCCACCATAATATTTGTTTGTCAAAACAACCACACGATTTATAAAGTTTCCAAAAATAGCGACCAACTCATTGTTATTTTTCGCTTGAAAATCTTTCCATGTAAAGTCATTGTCTTTATTTTCTGGAGCATTTGCTGTTAAGGTATAGCGCAATACGTCTTGTTGACCTGGGAAGTCTTCTAAGTACTCATGAAGCCAAACAGCCCAATTTTTAGAAGTTGACAACTTATTTCCTTCTAAATTTAAAAATTCGTTGGCAGGAACATTTTCAGGTAAAATATATCCACCATGTGCTTTCAGCATACTTGGAAAAATAATACAATGAAAGACAATATTATCTTTTCCTATAAAATGAACCAGTTTTGTATTATTATCTTTCCAATAATCTTCCCAATTTCTACCTTCTCGTTCTGCCCATTCTTTTGTTGAAGAGATATAACCAATAGGAGCATCAAACCAAACATACAAAACTTTCCCCTCACCACCGTCTGCAGGAACAGGAATTCCCCATGCTAAATCTCGAGTAACGGCTCTTGGTCGTAAACCATCATCAATCCATGATTTCACTTGTCCTAAAACATTAGATTTCCAATCGTTTTTATGGCCTTCTAAAATCCATTCACGTAAAAAAGATTCATGTTTGTCTAGTGGCAAAAACCAGTGTTTTGTTTTCTTAAGTGTTGGAGTATTTCCGGTAATAGCGGATTTAGGATTAATTAAATCTGTTCCGTTATGGCTGGTTCCACATTGCTCACACTGATCTCCATAACTTTCTTCAAAACCACATTTTGGACAGGTTCCAATAACAAACCTATCTGCTAAAAACTGATTAGCTTCAGCATCATACAATTGCTCGGTTACCTCTTCTACAAAGGCTTCTTCTTTGTGTAAGTGTTTAAAAAAATCTGAGGCTGTTGTATGATGAATTTTTGAGGAAGTTCTGGAGTAATTATCAAATGAGATTCCAAAATCTTTAAAAGATTGTTTAATTATTGTATGATATTTATCAATAATAACCTGAGGAGAAACGCCTTCTTTTTTTGCTCGCATAGGGATCGCCACACCATGCTCATCACTCCCACATATGTATGCAACATCATTTCCTGTTAAACGTAAATATCTGGCATATATATCTGCAGGAACGTATACCCCAGCTAGATGGCCAATATGAATAGGTCCGTTAGTGTACGGTAAGGCTGCGGTAACAGTATATCTTTTGGATGAACTCATAAATATTCTTTTGAACTAATTTTGGTTAACAAAAGTACAAAAAGCAAGTTGAACATATTTTTGAAAGCCCAATGAATTTAGATACATTTACAAAAATCATTTTTATGAAGAGACGAATTAAATCTGTATTCGTAGTTTTATTCTTTATTTCTATTTTGTCTTTTGGACAAACAAATAATGATTCAATTTCAAAACGTATGAAATTAGTTCAACCAAAGTATCTTGAGGCTGGAGACAGTATTGCTATAATAGCTCCAGCAGGAATTCTTATTAAAAGAGAAAATATTATCAATGAAGCCAAAGAACTTGCAGAAAGTTGGGGTTTAAAAGTTATCATTGGCGACCATGTTTTTAATCAAAACAATCATTTTTCAGGTACAGATGAAGAACGTACAAGTGATTTTCAAAATGCGTTGGACAACCCAAGTATTAAGGCAATTTGGTGCGCAAGAGGAGGTTATGGTAGTGGACGTATTTTAGACAATTTAGTTTATGACAAATTTAAAAGATCCCCAAAATGGATTGTTGGGTATTCAGACATAACTGCTTTTCATAGCCATATTCATAATTTCGGAATTCAAACCCTACATGCTATGATGGGAACAAGTTTATTATTTGATTCAGAAAAAACGAAACAAAGTATTGAAACCCTCAGAAAGGCTTTATTTGGAGAAGCGTTGACGTATAAAATAAATTCTTCTAAATATAATAAAGAAGGGGTAACAGAAGGGGTGTTAGTTGGAGGAAATCTTAGTATTTTACAAAGTATGTTAGGGAGTGAAAGTCAGTTAAATACTGATGGTAATATTTTATTTATTGAAGAAATAGGTGAATATAAATATCATATTGACAGAATGCTACAAAGTTTAAAAAGAGCAGGATATTTTGATAATTGTAAAGGGCTTATTGTAGGTGACATGAGTAATATAAAAAAGAACACAACAGCCTGGGGAAGTTCTATTGAGCAGCTTATCTTAGATGTTGTAGAAGAGTTTGATTTTCCTGTTTTATTTAATTTTCCTGCGGGACATGAACCAGATAATAGAGCTCTAGTTTTTGGTGAAAAAATTAAAATGAATATTACATCAACTACCTCAGAAATTATATTTAAATGAAATCTATAGAAGACAGTATTGCTTTCTTTGCCTCTTTTATATGGGGGTATCCATTATTATTATTATTAATTGGTGGAGGGATTTACCTCCTCATCCTTTCTAGGTTTTTACCTTTCAGGTATTTCGGTCATGCCATCCAAGTATTGCGTGGTAAATATGATGACCCAAATGATCCTGGGCAAATAAGTCATTTTCAAGCATTAACAACAGCACTTTCAGCAACTGTTGGGATGGGCAATATTTCTGGAGTTGCTGTGGCAATAGCTATGGGAGGTCCAGGAGCAATTTTTTGGATGTGGATAAGTGCTATAGTAGGGATGTCTACAAAGTTTTTTACTTCCTCTTTAGCCATCATGTTTAGGGGAAAAGATAGTCATGGAGTAATACAAGGTGGACCTATGTATTTTATCACAGAAGGTCTGGGAAAAAAATGGAAACCATTGGCAATTTTTTTTAGTGCATGTGCTATGATTGGTGCACTTCCAGTTTTTAATGTAAATCAATTAACACAAGCAGTCAACGATATATTATTAAAACCGAACGGAGTAGAAGTAACGAATTACACAAATTTAGGTATTGGAGTTTTTCTTGTTATTATCACATCTATAGTTGTTCTCGGGGGATTAAAAAGGATAGGTAAGGTTACGGCAAGATTGGTGCCTTCTATGGTATTGCTTTATTTTATTTTGGTAGTTATTATTTTAATTGTAAATATTGAAGTAGTTCCTAAATACTTTATGATGATTTTCACAGATGCTTTTTCAGCAGACTTTATTAATGAGGAATCTTTTTTTGGAGGTGTAGTAGGAGCTTTAATTATTTTAGGGATAAAGCGCGGAGCATTTTCTAATGAAGCCGGAGTTGGAACTGCTCCAATGGCACATGGAGCTGCAAAAACTGACGAACCTGTAAGAGAGGGTTTAGTTGCTATGTTAGGCCCATTTATAGATACCATTATTGTGTGTACGTTAACTGCATTAGCCATATTAGTTACAGGTGTTTGGCAAACAACCGACACCAATGGTGTGACTTTAACCGCAACAGCTTTTGGAAATGCAATGCCTGGAATTGGAAAATATTTATTGATGGTTTGTGTTGCAATATTTAGTATTTCCTCATTATTTTCATACTCATATTACGGGACTAAATCTCTTTCTTTTTTAGTGGGTGCAAAATACAAACATGTATATAATTATTTATTCATTGGAAGTATTCTAATTGGGGCAACTGCTAGTTTAGACACTATGATTAATTTAATAGATAGTGCTTTTGCTTTGATGGCAATTCCAACCATGTTGGCAACTATTATTCTGGCACCAAAAGTGATGAAAGAAGCTAAGAGTTATAGCAATAAATTAAAGAATTCTAGGAATTAAATTTCCTTCTTGATAAAAAGGCTGAAAACGAGCAAATAATTCTTCCGAATACCAATCTAGCTCTCTTGTTTTTTTTACCATTTCGGCATGCTTAGGATTCTTATACGCATAATTCATCATAGATTCTGCGCTAGACCAAAGAGAAAAAGTAGCTTGCATTAACAACGGAAATTCGCCAATTCCTTTAGAGAAGATCAAATCATCATAATTGTCCATTGATTTTGAAACTGAAGGCACATTTTTCCAGAATTGGTATGCCAATTTAGGTTTTATGGTTGCTCTTGTAATCACAGCTAGTGGTTTGGTCTTATCAAATTCTACAGAAGATTCAAAAGGGTTTTGCTTGCTCCACTCTCCATGACTTTTAACCGTATGCATTAAAACATTGCTGTAGGCAATAGCGGTTTTTGTATATTCTTTAATGATTTCAGAATTCAGAAAATCTTTTGCGATCGCTTCCGAATTAAAAACAGCAACAAACCCAAAAGTTGAAAAATCTGGTTTGATGGAAAATCCATTTCCGCTTCCGGTTCCTAAAGGTTTAAAAAAAGAAAGACCTTCAATTTTTTGTTGCAAAACTGGAGATCTTCCCATTCTCCCTAAAGCATGCCATTTATTTTTTAATCCAGTGTATTTAAAAAACGAAATTAAAGTTGTTTGAGACATTAAATGGTGTTTTTACAAAATTAAGTAAATAATGGTTTTGTATTTTAGTAAAATGGCAGAACATTATGAATTAGGAAAAACAGGAGAACAATTGGCCGTAAATTATTTAATTGGCAAGGGGTATAAAATTGTAGAAAGAAATTGGAGGTTTCAGAAAGCAGAAATAGATATTATAGCAAGAAAAGCAGAGACGCTCATTTCTGTTGAAGTAAAAACAAGATCGACCAAAAACTTCGGAAATCCACAAGATTTTGTAAACCCAAAAAAAATTAAGTTAATGGTATTAGCAATGAATGAATATATTCTGAATAAAGATTTAGATATTGAGCTTAGGTTTGATATTATCGCCATTACTAAAGATAAATCAAGTTTTGATATTGAACATTTTAAAGCTGCTTTTTTGTATTTTTAATTCAATTCATCTAGAATAAATTTTAAATCATCTATACTTCTTGGAATAGCAATAATCTGCTTATCCATTCCTAACACAAAATAACTTGGAGTAGAATTAATTTGATATGTTTTTGCAGTTGGGTTTTCCCACTTTCCTAACCCCAGAACATGATGCCATCCTGGCATTTTAAGTCGATAATTTGACCATACATCATCTGAGGTTTCCATTGCAAAAGCAATTACTTTTGTATTGGTTTTTCCTTTCATGTATTCGTAAATTTCTGGAACTTCTCTCAAGCAATGGGAACATCCTGTGCTATAAAAAATAAGTACATAATTCAATCCATCTTTTAGTGAGGATAACCTTAACTCTTTATCGTTTTCATACCATATAATCTCAGGAGCTACTCTACCTATAGCAATTCTTAATTGAGTTAATATTTTATTTTTGAATCTAATATTTTGGTTTTCTTTTGGAAGTTTATTGAAATAATTAGCAAATAAATGATCTACTAAGGTTGCATTTTTAATTTCAGAAAATTGTGAAATAAGATAATTTATTATGTCGGCTTTAAAAGAAGTGGTTTTTGCTTTAGTAATCGCTACATTACAAGATTTTTTGTAGGTTTCCTCTTTTTGCACTGGGTCTACAGCAAAGTTTAGGGCCAATACATATTCTGAAATTTTATCAAATAAGAAAGTAGAATTATTAAGTGTTTTATTTGAAAAGTCTACATCATCAAAAAAATGAGCGATTGAACTGTTTATATAATTTAAGGGCCTCTCAAAAATCTCAGGAGAATTATATCTCAAAGATGCCTTTATAAAATGATTGACTAGTTTTCCTTTAGAGTTAAGGATATAGTCTTTTTCTACCTTTTTGACTTTTGCTAAACTCTTCTTGTAAGCTTCTTTAATTAATGCAGAGGGATTTCTAAAATATTCACTTTGTAAAGAATCTAAGGTAAATTGTGCTTTGTATATTTTTTTAGTAAAAGAGGAATAAAGTTGATTTTCTATTGATTCTTTAAAAA
>JACKZZ010020055.1_pt1 | contig 12714 bp, 10 predicted proteins | sample 8027871 | NCBI WGS metagenome assembly JACKZZ01 (sample SAMN15724774, study PRJNA655200) | protist metagenome | isolation source: fluorescence activated cell sorting (FACS) single amplified genomes of... | place: USA: West Boothbay Harbor, Gulf of Maine | collected 2000-07-19
TGTCGCCATCGCGATTTTCTTCTTCATCCCCTCTCAGCAATTCTACTAGCCCCATCCAATCTTCTTTTTCTTCTTGTCTGCATGATTCTGCCACTCCAACAGCAACTGTATCCAATTCCAATTCGAGTTCTCCCAAAAGTTTGGTCGAATCTGCTGTCCATCCTGACCCAAGCACATGTTCGAAGCCTGTAGCAGCCGCCGCTGCTGCGTCTTCTCAAGGACTGTCACATACTATTGCAAAAGCCACTTCTTCTTCTTCTTCTTCTTCTTGTTCTACTGTCGCATCCTCTATTTCTACTTCTACTAGTACTTCTCCTACTAGTGCTACTACTGCTGCGACTACTTCTTCTCCAACTTCTACCTCTACTTTTACTTTAAGTTCTACTATTTCTAATGGTGAACAGATTGATTCACTTTCTCCGATGTCCCTCTCTGACTCTAGTGGCGAAACCCCGATGCTCCATAGGAAAGGAATAGATAAACCAAGCAGCAAATTTCGCCATAACTTGGAGCAAATTACTCGACATCTTGTTTCTACCGGTCAGTGGAAGCACGGAACGAGTGCTAAGCAGTATGAAAGTTCACGAATTCCAGAAAATGAAATCGAAACTCATAGTACTCAGGACAATGAAAAGTATCAAGATGATTTTTGGCACGAGTTTTCTTCTTTTATGGATATTGACTCCCGTTCTGGCAGTATGACTTCCTCTATCTCAGAGGTAAGATTGGTCAGCAGTGCGAAGGAGGGCGATCTGCCTCAAGGATTTGAATTTCTACAAACTTTCCCCGGAAGCAGTCTTGTTGCAGGCGGGAGTGGTAACATGGTCAATGTGAACAAAGGAGTTTCGGGACGTAGACTTCACATTATTTTCAAGAGAGTCCAAAGGAGTGAAACTGAACACACTACAAAACTGGGGTCGACGAAAGAGTTACTCAATAATATTCCGTTTTCAAAATGTTCTTCCGACCAACTTAAAGCATTGAGAAGCGTCAAGGCCCCAGAGAAATTCATGTCCGGACTCATTACGTCATTTTCGCTGGTGTCTACTGCTCCGACACCAGAAGAGCCACCTCATGGATTTCATCTTCTAGTCCAGCCGAAAGACTCTTCAACTCCTTTGGCAATGCATTCATTGTCTCATTTGTCAACAATTTCCGTCTCTACCAACGATGGAACCCATGGTGACGCATTGTTCCTGTGTACTCACAGAGGGATGGGTGTTCCTATCACTGATATTGGTGTGGTCTCTGCTGTAGATTGTGGACAACTGGAAACAGGAGCATCAACCAAAAAATCAAAGACGAAGAGGCGGGAGCAAGCAAGCCATGTGTGGGAACCTCCTATTGGATTTCACGTGTTGCGTCGCACGCCTTTTGGCAACGATGCCAATCTCAATGGCGGAAATGATGCAGAACCGCTTTACTTGGCATTTCGTCCCAATATATGGCTGGTCCTTAATCAACTTTTGAACTTGGAACGAGAGCTTGTCTGTCCACAATATTTTTTGAGCTTCTCTTCTTCCTCTTCCTCCTCCTCTTCTTTTGATCAAATCCATTCGTTGAGAAATATTCAGCTAGCAGCTGCACACAAAGCAGCATTAGGAGGAGCAGTAAAATTGCTTGCCTTAATTGTGGCTGCATTGTACAGTCCAGAGCAATCATTAGTACTCGACTCAATTGGTGTTCTACATCTACTGCCGCCCCAAGCCCTCCCAGCTTTGCTTCTTAATATTTCAATGGATCATTTTCGAAGTGCTGCTAACATATTTGTGGCTCACTTTTCGAGTGCAAGCTACACACAATTATTTCGGCATGTATCTCGACTCTTTAAAACTCGTTGGTATGACCTATCCGTAAAGTCCGTACTTTCACTGTGGGACTTATGTATGCTTTTCCGTCATGAACAAGCACAGCTGGAATGCTGGAAAAATATGATAGATCTTCTTTTGGTATTTACAGACAAAAGCAATCCGTGTCTGTGCCAGTTGCATCAAGAGTCTGGATATTGGATGGACTCACGGTTTGTGCAATCAGTAAGATTGAACAAAGGGAAGTCTTCTCGCTGTGTTTTATGTGTCCGTGATAGTTCCAAACCTAGCAGAGAGCACAAGAGTGAAACTTCTGGCGCCATTCATATGAGTCGAGGTGGTGGCGAAGCAATGGCATGTCCCCAAGGACAGGGCAACGTGCCTGCTTATGATGAAAATCTTCTAGATATTATTGATACTTCAGTATTGCAATTCAGATTATATGAAAAGGCTGATGACAATTTTAGGATAGAATTTTTACCAGCGCTCATCGAACAACTTTTTCCGTATCAGGTTTTTGACAGTACGTTGCAGGTGCAAGATAAACCTACCAGCCCCAATGCCCATCGGCAGCGTTGCGAGAGGCATTGTGAGAAATTATTGATGGCTGCGCTTTTATTGCTATTGAAGTTTGCTTCTGAAAACTCGACCTCAACATCTTCTCATTCTGAGTGTTTCAAGCGGAAAGAGCATGCTTTGACATTACTATTACACTTACTTCAATACGGAGGGGCACTTTTTAGGAGTTCTGCTTCTGCAGTACTACTTTTACGTCGATTTCTGTGCCCTGTTTTGATTGAGTGTTCTACAGCTCACACATCTTCCATCTTTAGGATGGTGTTACAGATAATACTGACGACATGGCAACTGTATCGCGATGTATTGGTGGTTGAGTTTGGAGTTTTGTGGGATGAATTATTGCTTGCACTCTTGGAAAATCCTCTCTGTCCCTTAGAACATAAGCAACATATCTTAGACATGATTGGTTTTATTTTAGAAAGCCCAGATGCAGCGGTTGAACTTTTTCTAAACTTTGACAATGGGAATGGGATCAGAAATCCTAGAGTATTTGAAAGATTGTTTCAAATACTGTCGAAGATTGTGACTGAGTCGGCAATCCCATCGAGAAGCACTGGTATCCAGGAGAAAGATAAAGGAATTGGAGGAAGCTCTGCAGGTGTCACTAGTGGCATATCACAGAATTCTTTATATGCCATGAATTTTAATTTCGAAGATAAAGACGCCAAGGACACTCCTAAAACTTCATCGGGAGCAGAGGAACCTATGCTCATTGAAGAGTTTGAAGAAGGAGATACGTCGCAGGGCCATAGGAAATCTGAGTATGAGTATGAGGAAAGTGGGCGTCAACAATCAATTGGTAAGACCAAGACTGAAGAGCCCTCGAAATCAACTGCGCTGATGAAGGACACTATCACTGAGCCAACCAACGAAGTCATTAAGATTGCCCAACACAGAAACAAAATAGCTTTGGAAATACAGCAAGCAGCTCTACGTCTATTGGTTCATCTTTTGCAGGGCATGTCGCAGTGGACGGGAGCTCTTTCCTCATGCTCTACAGCATCAAGTAGATCTACCAAGAGGGTAGAAACCATCACGTCTGCCACTCCAATTCCTCCACCACCCAATTTTTCAAGTGCTGCTGCTATTGCTGCTACTTTCCAATTTTTCCAGAATTACCCTTGCGGATTGCGATCTCAGTTCTTGAGATCATCTAAAGATAACCATAGCTCTTCCTCAGAAGTATTGATGAAATCTCCTGTGCAATCTCTCACTAGTGTCCAGATTGATTCAATGGAAATCATGCAACGATTTGAGCAGCGTCAAGAGGAGCGTAAAGAATTAGATACATTATTGAAAGAGGCTTCGGGTAAAAAAAGGCTCAAAGCCGCTCTGATCAAACTCATTTCACAAGCTTCCAAGAGCCAAGTGAAGCACACGTCCATCATAACAAGAGAAGAGATTGTATCTGACTTTCTCTTTCGCTTCAGTGCTGGCCACTCCACTGGCTCAGCGTTATATAGTGGTCTCACTTCGAGTCTTGACAGATCAGAAGTAGGAGACATTTTGTCGAATCTTGAGGACGATTTATTCAACGAAATTGAATACAAAAACCTGCGATTCCAATTTATACGTAACCTTGATTTCGTGGGTATGTCTTTCGATGCAGCATTACGCTTTTTTTTGACGGAAGGAGGTTTCAGACTTCCGGGAGAGGCACAAAAAATCGATAGACTGTTGGAAACTTTCTGTGTGCGTTACTGTCAGGATAATCCAGGGAAATTTTCTTCTGCCTCTACCGCTTTTGTGGTGGCATTTGCTCTCATTATGCTAAATACTGATTTGCATGATCCAAGACTTAAACGAGGACGAAAGCGTGGAAAAAGAGAACCTATGACGCTACAGCAATTCATAACAAATCTGAGGGGAGTTGACGACGGAACAGATTTGGATTCTGAGTTCCTGGAAAGCATGTACCACAATATTCGTGAGAATGAAGTGCGGATGGAAGTGACAGGAAGAGAGAAAAGCTTTCGCTTGAAAGCAGAGGCACCTCTTCAGCGGGCTCCCAATATGACTTACGATGCGAAATTCCGCCAGCAGCACGAGCTAGAGAGGACTGGAACTGCCCTCATACTTCGACGCTGTCAGGCCGTACTCAAGTCTGTCCATAGGCGAATTATGTTGCAGTCACAATCCAAGGAATTGGGTATCACAAATAACACTAAAGCTATCTTAGGTGACCAAAGCTGGAAAACAACTTTGTGTGAGACTGCTGTAAGAATTATGTTTAAATTGATTTGGTTCAGAGCTGTCGCTGCACTTAGTACCTTAGTTGAGCAAACACAGGAGCTGGAGGTTCTTTATTTATGTCTGGATGGTTTGACATTTGGCACCATTCTATGCATCATTCTGGGCATGGCGACAGAAAGGCAGGCTTTTGCGAGACCACTTGCGAAGCTAACATTTATTGAGAATCACAGGTAAGACACCTTCCCCTCCCTTTCGACGTATGATTAACTGGTCCCCCAAAATTGTTTTCTCTTTTCTTTTCTCTTTGCAGGAATAAGCAACCGCAAGAAATACCATCTCTTATAATCCAAGGCGAGCATATGAAACAGGCTTGGTTTCGACAATTGGGTTTTCAGAGTCAAAAACATCCAACAAAAATGTGCAGGTGAGTTTTCTATTTGTTCAACCATATTTTGGAATTGATGGAAGGATCATAATTTTGTAAATTGATCTTATTCTTTGGCAGATTGATTTTGCAACGCATGGAAGTTTTGAAGCACAAGATAAGCTATGAACAGATGCAGGCGGTGCTACGAAGGATACAAAGGGACTTTGGGGATGTTTCGTTGTCGCTAGCGGTTCCACAACGCCATTTCGTTACTCAAGGACGAGTCCTGAAAATTCATGATCGGAATTCTTCTAAACAAGAGTACAATTTCCTCCTCTTCAATGATATAGGAATCCTCGCGTCAGAAGGAGTAAATTCAAAGTAAGTTAGTTATCGATATGACTAGCCTTGGTGTTTTGATGGGCAATGGTGGGAGACATCCAAACAGTAATAGCATGGCTGATTTTGAATGTAAATACTGTTTCTTGCCTCCTTCCCTTCTTTTTTTTTTTTTTTTTTTTTTTTTTTTAGACAAGGGTGAAGATGCCCCAGAATGTGCTCCCTTGGAAAAAGATGCCATGGATGTCTGTCCAAAGGCTATTACGGTAAAGTATATATATATATATATATATTTTTTTTTTTGTAAAAGAATCGAAGAAATGTCCTGTCATCACTTGTTTAATCCATATGATTACAGCGTTGTAAGCTACCCCCCGTCTTTTACATATCTCTCAGTGCCTCTTACTAGTTCTTCAAGTCACATTGTTCATGGGGCTTATGCTCATATTGCTGTGAATCTTTTGATCCACACAGATTGAAAAATGGAAGGAGCAGCGACGAGAAGGTGTTTGGTTTGGTGTTGATAAGCCCGTCGGAGAGAAGGATGAGGAAGCTGAAGAGTGATTCAATTAAGTAAATAAATAAAAAAAAATGCTTGAACAAAAAAAAAAAAAAAGAAAAAAGAAGAAAGACAAAAAAGCGACTTGGCGCTTTGGATAGATTAATGCTGTTCTATAAATCAGCAAGTTCAATGATCTAATTGACCGAGAAAAACTTTTCTTATGTTTTTCATTTAAAAAAAAAAAGATTCCAAATCAATGCTTTTGATTGATTGATTAGAAAAGCGACTTTGAGATAATTGGAACGGGGACAATAGGTAGAAAGAATAAATAAGAGACAATCACGAGACCTCAAACATAATTAATTGCTAATCTCTACGTTTGCAACACGCCACGGCTAGCTAGGATCCCTGTGTATGCACATCCAAGAAGCCAGAAAAGAAGGAACAGATGGAAGAAGAAGAAAAAGAGAGACCCGATAGACAGAGAAAAAACATGGGGGCCAAGGAAACAAAAGCGGAAAATACAGGAAGGAGATGAAAAAATTGAAAATGAAAATAGCAAACAACAAGAAGCCAAAATGACGGGAGCCTGTCTGTGCAATGATCTCAATGCAGAAGATTTGCTAACATGGTAAGATGCCTAAAGAACATACTTCCTGAACGAACCTTGTGAATAAGAACGGATCTCACTTTCAACAACTGCATGCACCCGTCGGCATCCGTCCATGGCTAATTCCACCACCTATGCATAAGAACACAGGCAAGGAAAACACAAAGTAGAGCCTCTACATCGTATATCGGCCTTATCGATGGCGGTCATGACAGAGGAAGGGTCGAGGCTTGTGAGGAGCAGACACAGCCATGAATCATACTAAATGGCAGAGACAGTAGGGGGGAGGGGAGGTTACGTGATCGGAATAAAAAAAAAAAGAGAAGAAGGCCAACCTCGGCAAAGTTTTGAATGGGTATTTTGTTGCTCATGTGGAGCATGGCCAGTTCCTTTGGAGGCTCATCTGAAGACGTTTTCGCTTCATCCTCCTCATTTTCTTGGACTAAAAACACCATGCAATGCACACAGAGGGGATGTTGACTGACAGAACTTGAGTAGAGAAGAAAGGCATCAACGCATATGCTTATTATACCAACAAGTAGAAAGAATGGCTGGTTGCCATGGGTGACACACCTGTCTTGGCTTTCTTTGAGGCCTTTGGGAAAATAGCAACGTAGATCTCTGGAGTATTGCGGGAACGCTCAGAATAATTGAGGTCAACAATGGCTTTGCTATCCATAAAACCAGCGCTGCATGCACAAACTAAATCTCTCATTGGGATACCCGCATTTACCATAGCCATACTAACGGCATTGATGGCGGCCGAGAGAGCTCCTCCATCCTCCATTACCACTTGTACCTGTACATCAATCTGTGAGCGGGGATATAGCTCCAACAAGATGGCTGACTCAAATGTCTGCCGAATGATGCCAGCCATCTCCTTCGATTTTCTGTCACTTTTGGAACGTGATTTTCTCTCGCTCGTCGCAAAGTTGGCCATACTGAATTCACAGGTCACAAACGCCTTATTATGGAGTGCATCCGCTCTCCTCCTGGCTTCCCTTGGCCCTAGTACTGTCGCAATCACCTGCGTGTTGCCCTGCTGGAAAAACGCAGAGCCGTCCATGGCGGGCAGCATACCCAAGTTGCATTCTATTTTCCTGATCTCATGGCAGCGCCTACCATCTAGGCGTAAGCCCTCGGGTGACACTATTTCTCTTGAGCCCATAGAAAGAGAGAAAGGGAGGAGAAAAAGGGAGGGGAAAAGGGAAGGAAGCAGGCATTCACGGTAGATTTGTTTAGTTACTCATATTCTATTGTTTGTTGCCATACACTATCTTCTCGCAAGCCTGGCAAGGGGTCGAAGAGAATAGGCTACTGTGCATTGTACATGTACAACACTTGCAAACTTGTGTACAAAGAAGAAAAATCACATTTTCTTTCTTTCTTTTCACATGTTTCCATGTTTCCGTTGGTGGATTCTGAGGCATGGCGACACGAGCAAGCCAGTCTCTCCATCCTGCCTCAAAAGGTCTATGGGAAAAGTTTGCTCGTTGGCAGGGACTGACAGCGGCGGAGTTTCTCCATCACAGGTCTGTCATTTACTATCGTAGCAGTCAATTGTGTGTGTCTAAAAAAAATATCAATCTATTCATCAGGTATTGTGCCTGATACGAGTTGCAGCATATTTGTTTTCATTTTTTTCAACATGTTAATATTATAAATATCTGTGACAAAAAAAAAAAGAAAAGATTATGCATCTATTCAAGGCCGTGTCCTCTTTTCTTGGATATCACCTTAGGTTCCAAGCGAAAGCAATCATACGTAACCCCCATGAGCTCCAGAAATACATTCCTCATCTTGAGCAAGGGTTTATAGACAATTTCAGTCAGGCTCTTACCAAGGGGCAGACCATGTCTGTGCGACTTACTCCGCATGTCGTGACACTCATTGACTGGGATTTTCCAGAAGCATGTCCCGTAAGAAAACAATACATTCCTCTCCTATCTGAGCATGTAGAGGATCATCCGTATGTTCTAGGTCTCCCTCATCATGGTAAACATGCAGCAGAAGAAGAGGAGAGGACAATGGACGACGAAGCAGACTGCAGTCCTACACAAGAAACAGTACTACGGGACTCATTGCATGAGACCGAATATTCTGCTGTGAAAGGGCTTGTTCACAAATATCCTGATAAAGTACTTTTTTTGGCCAATGATATCTGCCCAGTGTACTGCAGGTTGTGACACTGTATTTGATGCCTCCTGCCCCCTATGTCTACTCTGCTTTGCATTGTAGCACCATGTGTGATGATCATGCTTTCTCTTTGGGCTTCCTCTGACTGTCTTTGTAGATATTGTACTCGTGCTTACGTGGTCGGACCGAGTCGCCCGCGGAACAAAAGCCCTAAAGCATCTCTTCAAGATTCGTCCAATTCCAGCCAACGTTTTGCTTCAGCGACTGCTGAGGCTAATATTCCATCAACATCTTCTTTATCTCCACCTTTGTCCAAAGACTCCTCATCACCATATAATTTATTTCCTGCGATACTTCTTTCTGAGAAGCCAACTTTGCCTCCAACCACAAAGCGTTGGCAAAAATGCATAGAATATCTGCAACGAACATCAACGGTCTGGTCTACTCCAGATGATGAAGCATAACAGACAGTGACAGAGCAAAGAGGAGTGTTGGCCCCGTTTTTTGTTCAAGAAAGAGGGACCGTCGTCTCGATTGTGCTAAGATGTATTTATGGTCCCAAATGGTGTGCTCCTGTAGGTTAAAGACGTTGTCCTAAGCGGGGGAGATGCTTCCATGCTTCCAGCTGAGGTTTTTGGATAGTTGCCTCTTTTTCCATCACTTTGTTTTGCTGATCCCTACTTTTGTCCGTCCTGCACTGGATATCGAATACCCACTGTTTTTGTCGTCAATGAAATCGTTTCTCCAAGCTGAACTTATTATCCTTGCCTAATTGTGTGCTTGTGTAGTGATTGTGATTCTTTTCTTTCTTTCTTTCTTTCTTTCTTTTTTTTTTCTTCTGCAGCAACTCTTGCAATTAGGAAGAGACATTTTGGCCTTGCCAAATATAAGAAGGCTTCGTATTGCTTCAAAATGCCTAAGTGTAAACCCAGGCAAGCTGTTGACGGACTCTGAATGGGCTGGAGCAGTGATTACTCTAAGTGATGAGGCCAGACAGATGGATAAGAGTGTGGCCTTTCATACTCACATAAACCATCCCAATGAGATCACGACGCACACGATCGAGGCAGCCAGTATGCTCCACAGGGCAGGAGTGATCATGAGGACACAAAGCGTGCTCTTGAGAGGAGTCAATGATAGTGTAGAGACGTTACAAGAATTGTTAGCCAAGCTGGGTGACCACAACATGAACTCGTATTATCTGTATCAGCATGACATGGTGCCCGGCATGGAGGGGCTGCGGACTCCCCTGAAAGTCTTGCTGCATTTAGAAAAGGAACTTGCGGGTACTGTGCAAAAGACAAAAGATTAGTCTTGGAACATCAAAAACAGCAAAGGAAAAAAGGGGCCTATAAATAGGATGGAATGTATGTATTCCCTATCAGGTCTTCATCTTCTTCCCTTTATTTTTAACATTTTTTTTGCTTTGCTTTGCTTTGCTTTGCTTTTTCTTTGGGGGTTGTGTCGTATTGTTAGGTTCAACGGCAGGTTTTGCCACGCCAAAATGTATAGTTGATACGCCCATAGGCAAAAAGCCAGTCTCGAGCTTCGACGTGTATGAGGATTCTTCTTCCGGAATCTCCATTTATTCAGGAGGGGCCGTCTGGAACAAGAGAAAAAGGGAATTGGGACGGTCGACCAGCATGCCTTCTGAGCATACGCAGACAGACCTTGGCATGTCACCACCAGAAAATTTTTTTGTTTACGTAGATCCACTCCATAGTTTATCTCCACACATACAACAGAGATGGCAAAATCGAGATTTTGCAAGAAGCATGTTACAGGATGCTTGCGACAAGGTAAAAGAATTTTGTATATATGTATGTTGGTGCTGGAGACAACAGGATCAGAGGGATACCAAGGGGAGGGGAGGTTAGACAGTGAATTTATTAATTAAGCGGGGGTTGGGGGTATGCCGTCACTTGTTTTAAAAAAATAATTAGTTGTTTTTTTTTTTTTGCTTGTCTGTATCCATCGGTCTAGTAGTACAACACCTGATATATTGATCAATCCTTTTCACACATTTGCCACAGGCCGAGGACAAGCGAGCTCGACTGAGTACAGCAATTGACGATTAGGACTCGCAAGATTCCATGCTTTTGATTTAAGTTTTGATTTTCATGGCTAACAAATCAGTTTTTTTCGTTCCACATTTCTGTTTTTAATCAGGGTAGAGGAGGGGAAAAAAAAAAAAAGAACAAAAAAGAAAAAGAGAAAGAAAATAAAAGCTACAGAGAGACTTTATAACGTCTGATAGCGCCCTAACAAAGATTTGATACTCTTGCGACGATGTCCACCTGATAAGGCACTATAATCCCCTGTGACTTTGACTTTTCCTTGACTCTTACCCACCGCACCACAGGTATAGCCATTCCCTCCAGAGCGTTGGGTACTGGTTGGGGAACAAGTAAGGGTATGGGATGTCCGACCAGTGTGCTTTTGGGTCGACGCCGACTGGGTACGCTCAATATACTTTCTCAACTCGCAGCGCAGTTGCCCCTCTTGTACGCCAGACTGTGTGGCCAACATGGCCAGGACTTTGTCGACGCTCATCCCTTCCTCTTCACCTGTATCCTCTTCCTCCTCTTCCTCCTCCTCTTCTTCCTCTTCTTCAAGTACTTGGACATCCTCTAGGTCTACCCCGCCTGCAGAGACCAAGTACTTGAAAATCGCCAGTAGATCGGAACGATCTGGCTTCAGCCGTGCTATAAAGTCAGCCTTGTCACGGCTGGCGTCAACTGGCTGGAGATCAAGCCCCTCTTCTACGGGCAGCTGCAGAGCTTCAACTTGGGCTTTGACTTCGGGTGGCACAGACATCACTACTTTCATGCTTGCACCGCTGGTCTCACTACCACTCTTGTCCTGAGCGCTAACAGAGGCAGTGTCAGGTAAAGAAGAAGAAGAAGAAGAAGAAGAAGAAGCCCCGAATGTACACTGTAAAAAGGGATGCTCCAGTAATTCCTCTACCGTCCCTCTCTTTTGTGGATCTTTCTCTAGGCAGCGGGAGAGCCAATGGCGCAACAACGGAGAGAAGCGAGGGTCTCCCTCAGGCAGCTGTGGGGGTGGCGCACCCTCGCCCAAGAGCTCGACCATTTCCCAATACTCCAAGTCCTGGTGCGGGAGGGAGCCGAGCGCACAATACATGACGGTCAGACCCACCGCCCACAAATCACTCGGATAACTATAACCATCGCTCCCACCACCGCCACTGCTACCACTGATGTTCGTATCGGTATCTTGTCCTTCACCCGCTCCTCCTCCTTTAGAATTCCCTTCAACCTCCTGTACTTTCTCCACTGCCAAAGCCGCCGTGAAGCCCTTGCCCACTCTCCGGGCGCTTAACCGCTCGGGTGAAAGGTATGCCAGAGTGCCCAGGAAGGTGAAGGCTACATCTGAAGGTCCCTGCAGCTGCCTGATGAGTCCAAAGTCTGCTAATTTGACAGAACCCGTGTGTGAACACAAGATATTGTCAGGTTTGATATCACGGTGGAGTGCATGTCGTGAAAAAACATACTGGAGTCCGAGGAGCATCTGCCGTGCGACGTGCCGAAGGGCCGGCCCAGGCAGGGCGCCACCAGTCTCTACAACTTGCTGCAGTGAACCACCATCCATATATTCCGAGGCCAAAACAATCTGCCCTTCCTCGGCATCAAAGAATGCACCAAGGCATTCCAAGACATACTCACTACGAAGGCCCGCGTACGCTTGTAGTTCCTTGACCAACTGGTGGCGCGTGCCCTAAACATCAAAAATACGAAAGAAAAGGGTTCCCACAAATTATTCAAATTTGTCATGGTCAAGGGATGAAAGCAAACAGGGGGAAGGGATTGGTAGAGAGGGGGGAAGAAAATGATACGGGTGTTGAGTTGTTCGAAGGGAAAGGAAGACAAGGAAAAGAGAAGATCTCTGGCGTTTGAACAAATACAGACAAAAAACAAACAAACCTTCTCATAGATATTGATGCGTTTGAGGGCCATCATGCTAAGGGAGGGTGTATGAAGCGCCTTGACGACGCGGCCGTTCTGGCCATCGCCAATCTCCCGCAAGAGGAGCAGGGTGTCCTTGGAGAGGAACTTGTTGAGGGAATGAGAATCGGTCACCATACTGGAGTGACCAGAGCTGATGGCAGAGATGCCCAAGCGGCCAGTTTGGAGGGACGGTGAGCGCTGGGAGGACATGC
>JACKZZ010021620.1_pt1 | contig 12702 bp, 9 predicted proteins | sample 8027871 | NCBI WGS metagenome assembly JACKZZ01 (sample SAMN15724774, study PRJNA655200) | protist metagenome | isolation source: fluorescence activated cell sorting (FACS) single amplified genomes of... | place: USA: West Boothbay Harbor, Gulf of Maine | collected 2000-07-19
GGGGCTTTCTTACGACGAAGAAATGGCTTTCAAAAACCAAGACCAAAGATAGCAGGTGTTTTGGAATCCGTACTCAAAAAAAAAATGTTGGAAGAACAGATGACAGCAAAATTTGGAGGGAAAACTAAGCCTAATGATACTGTAACAGGTCGTACATTTGGTGGTAGCACAGGACGATCTAGGTCACCAAATGATGGGCATGCACAGGCAGGGCTAGTTGCGATGTTGTCTGCGACAACGAGTGGGGTTGTGGGTCAAGGTACAAACAAATAGTCTAATTCGAAATTAAAGATTGCTAAATCTCTTTTTAATTATTTTGAAAAATTTTGCGATTTTTTGAGGACAAATGGTTTATTCATTTACAAAAGTGAGCTAAATAGTTTTTTTTAAGAATAATATTTTTCTCCAGAGTCCACTCTAAGAAAAATTATTAAACAGCACGTCGTCGACATCCCGATCCATAATACTCAGTATGTAATGTATATTTTCTAAAATTGATTAATAGACAAATTTATTTTGTTGGTTTTTTATAATAAAACGAAAATAATTTGTATTATACAATTTTCAAAAATACACTGAATAAGAGTTTTTTTTAAGAATAATATTTTTCTCTACTCTAAGAAAAATTATTCACATATCTAATATGTTTCGTAATATCTGTTATATTAAAAAACCTCTAGTCTAAGAAATTCAAAATATTAATAATACTACAGGCTCATAGAGTGTTTGAATAGAACCCGTATAAAAATAATCATAATGTATGGGATCCTTATCTAAAAAAACCCCTAGTTTAGCGTATTTTTCAAAATAAAAAAGCCATTATTTTCACTTTTTTCCAAAAACTCGCGAAATATTTTTTTGGCTTTTTTCAAAAAATACTACTATATGGAATCCTTATCTAAAAATTTTTTAATTATATTTTTGAGTCATCTGTCCAAGTACTGGTAGTTTTATCATTATTAGATTTTTTCACGACTAATGGTATTTCCTTACCTGTTCAAAAAACATTCCTATTTAGCTCAGTTTTGTAAATATAAAAGCCATTATTTCTCAAATAATTTGCAAATAAATTTTGGGTTTTCCAAAATAATTAAAAAGAGATTTGGCACTTGACGAATGACCTGAATCAGATTGACTATCCACAACAATGGTATTTGAACGTGAATCGTGGGATATACCACCTTGTGTGATCGAGGAGTAATTTTGAAAAAGGTCGAAATTTATTGAAAAAAATGGCTTTTTTATTTACAAAAATAACGGAAATACGGGTATTTACCTTGTGATCGAGGAGTTTTCACCTGATGGCCTGTAAGTTGCCCTGGATTACTATCATCAGTAGTAACTTATCAGGTCAAAAAACAACCCTATTTAGCTCATTTTGTGTAAATAAAAAAGCCATTTTTCTTCAAAAAATCACGAAAATTTTTTTTGGGTTTTTCAAAATAATTAATTAGTACCTGCCGTATAATTTTGCTGTTGTTGTGATGTCTCATGATGTTGTACTTGTTTTGTTTCACGATGATCTATCGTTCCAGTATGATCAGGATTTATTCCTGAGGCACGTACTGCAAACAGATTTTCCACAGCAGTATTCACTTCAGCATAGGCCTTTTTTGAAAAAATCGCAAATCTTTTTGGAAAAAAGCGAAAATATGATATTTTTAAAAAGAAAAATAGAGTAAATAAATGGGTTTGTTCAAATACACTAGTTGGCTCATCACATATTAAAGTCTTGTCTGTGTGATTATTGATCGGGATATCGAAGACGTTCTGTTTAATAATTTTTGTTGAAGTAGAGAAAAATATTATTCTTAGAAAAAACTCTTATTTAGTGTATTTTTGAAAATTATATAATGTAAAGCTTGCCGATGTATTGATATCTAGAAATGTAAATCAAGAGGGGTAGAGATTCGCGTCGCTCTACTGAGAGCTGGTAGCTAAGACCAAAATGATTTTGCTCAGCCACAAACTGACTTCTTCATCTTGTGTCTGCCTGGTGTGTGAGCGGGACCACACATCCCTATTGCTCACACTCCTGTTACCGTATGTGTTTAGCTATGGGCCTTACATCCCGTCTGCTAAACACCCCACCGTGGTGTCCTCTCGGCATGAGGACACCCTCGTTGACACGGTGGGCCTACGATACCTGCAAATTGGGCTGATTGAAAGCGTTACCCTCGTGAATATCGGGGTGAATTGATTGTAATACAGAGATATTAATACAAATTATTTTCGTTTTATTGTAAAAAACCAACAAAATAAATTTGTCTATTAATCAATTTTAGAAAATATACATTACGTACTGAGTATTATTGATCGGGATGTCGACGACGTGCTGTTTTAATTATTTTCAAACAACCAAAAAAAAATTGCGAAATTTTTTGAACAAAAATGTCTTTTTTATTTACGAAAATGAGTTAAATATGGTCATTTTTTGAACAGGTACGATATTCTTTTACTTTATCTTAACTTAAAAAGGTATGTTAATTGCATCAAGTTTCATATTAAATTCTATCTTCTCTTTTGTAAAAATATCAGGACCAAGCCATTCAGGAGGTCAATCTCCCTTTTTCATTTGCTATTAGTGTTGTTAACACACATTTTACGTGTTTCATGGATTTAGAAGGGTTTCAGGGCGGGGGCCTGTCCCCTAAATTTATAGAACTGTTAATCTAACTTTATATATTGAGACAGAAATAGACCTAATATGTGGGTTTCAAAACCTTAGAGAATCATCCTACTATTTACTACCTAAAAAAACCACTTATTTTCATTAAAAATGCCATATCTTTCGATTTTTTCCAAACTAAAGACCTTTTTTTGTGGATAAAAACACTGTTTTTAAAAGGGTTTCAGGGCGTGGCTTTTTTTTGTTTAATTGTATAAGTTTGTACCTCCTTTCTTAGCTGTGGAGGTATTTCTTTTTTTTAGCTCCGTGTTCAATTCCACACTTTGGCTCTGTGACTTCCGCTGAGCTTTTCATATTCTTCTTTGAATCGCAATTATTTGTTATAATTATTTTTGAAAACAGTAAAAAAAGTTTTCGCGATTTTTTGAAAAATTAGGTTTTTTATTTTTTGAAATACGCCAAATAAAGGGGTTTTGCTAATAGTTTTACGGTCACGAATGTACACCTAGAATCTGAGAGAAAGAGAAAATTAATCTGTATCCTGAATCGCACAGTAGCCCGTTCACTAACTATATAAACTGATTCTTTTTGTCATCTGTTTCGAATTTTTTTGAGAGGCCAAAAAAAAATTTTTGCTATTTTTTGGAAAAAAGCGAAAAAAAATATAGTATTTTTATTTTCAAAAATAAGGTAAAAAGAGTTTGTTTTTAAGGTCACGTGATTGAAAAAAATGATCTTCTTTAAAATAAAAGAGAGGGTTTTTTGAATTTTTAGAAAAGATCTCTGAAAATGTGGTTTTTTATGGAGAAAAACACAGGAATCAGCAGGGTTTCAGGGTGGGGCTTTCTCACTTGGATATTATTAGGCACTTCTATATATGGTCCAATCTTGCCATATTTGTTTTTTTTATTTAATGTATGTTTTTTTTGACGCACATATTAGTGTTAATGTATTATGAATTAAATTACAGAAATATGTTGTATAGATCTTAGTGAGATCTCACCAGAAAATGATGATTTTTAGAAAAGATCTCTGAAAATATCGTTTTTTTAAGGTAAAAACACAGGAATCAGAAGGGTTTCAGGGTGGGGCTTGACGGTGGCTTGGGATGACATTTGTATCAAGCCAAAATTATTTGCCAATGATGTAACGTAAAAATATGCGCTGTCTGCCAGGGTGGGGGACCCTATTAATTAGTGTGACATGGTTGTTTGTCGCGCTATTTCAAGGTGTCAGTGCTTTATCTCATAGGATAACTGATGTTACAGTTGAGGATGTAGAGGTCTTTGAAACAGATAACGTTCGATGGGCAGGGGATTTTTCTGAATACAACACAAGTCCCACCCCTGAATCCCTTCTCATTCCTGTGTTTTTATCCATAGAAAAACCTGTTTTTAGAGATCTTAGTCAAAAATTATCTCTGAATACAACACAGATTCAGAGTATCTGATGCGCAATGAGTTTTCGCTCCTTACAATTGAATCAGGTATTTAAAAAATTTTATTTAACTTATTTTTTAAAACAAAAATGCCTTATGTTTCGCTGTTTATAAAATTATTTTTTTTGCTTTTTTAGATACTTCTAGTACTGCAGCAGTTCCCACTGCCGAACAAAATGAAAAAGCAGAATTTCATCTACAAGTACCGACTTGTAATGTAGACGAAGGTTTCGACGCTAGTATTCATTTTTTTCCTGAATTTTGCAAAAAGTTCATGATCTTTTGGAAAAAAGCGAAAAAAAATGGCATTTTTATTGTCAACATTAGTGTAAATATTGAGGAAGGGGTTGTTTTTTAAACAGACTTAGAAGGAAAAAATGATCTTACTCTTGTACCTGTAATCGAGGTTACCTATTATGGTTCATACCGTGGTAGGAACCTAGATGAAGATATAAATACTTTATGTTACACTAATTTCGCCTACGATACAGTTATGTCGCTTATGAAAATAGATCCAACAAGTGGAACAGGCTCTTTATCAAAATCTCTGAGTCTTTATATTGGTGTTGAAGGCTCAGGCTGCGAGGGTGCTACACGTACGGGTCGAAAAATGGCTGGATGTGTTGGGTCACATCAGGTGACAGTGGGAACAACCGATGATAGTCGCGAAAGTGGTACAGTAAGTCTAGGATTAAGTAGTTTTAAATGCTGTCCTCAAGAGGTGAATTATGATGCATATGCGGTTTATCATAAAATGCATTTTTCAGGACATCAGAGTTCCCCTAAATGTGTCTATACACCAAAGGGTAAAGCTCTGCATGACTTGGTGTTTTCTACTTCTGGTAAAACCGCACCACCTATATCAGCATTATCACCTGTTCTAGGACAGAAACCAGTTCGCTACGCTGAGGCTTTTGCTAGATTGTATGATGTTTTTTCAGGCTATCCTGGTGCTACAACTTTTCCGGCCACCCTACGTACCAAAGAATGTGCATGCTTCAAGCACAATAGTGGTAGTTCCAATTCAGCAGGAACCCTTACTGCAGTTAAGACAATGACGCCATTTCGGGATGATACGACGCTCTATGAAAAGTGCATGTTGGGATCAGCATCGTCACTGGCGTCCAGACGGCCTAATTTCGAACAGTTTCCGAGAGAAATACCACGCAGCACACGAAATTCTGGAGATTGCCCAGCCACAGAGAAGGCGTTTTTTGTGCCGCCATTATTAAGGTTTTCAAAAATTATTACACCCCAAAAAAATTTGCGCAATTTTTTGAAGAAAAACGGCCTTTTTATCTATAAAAATGAACTAAAATAGTGGTATTTTTATCTATTACAACATTTTTAATAGTGAGATTGCTAGTAGTCAGGATTCTGGCGCTGGAGAACGGCCTCGTGAATTTTTATTACGTGAATTTTTTGAGCATTTTCATCCTGTAAGAACTGCGCCTTATCTGATTGGCCAAAACCCGTCTGCACTTACCATGCAAACACTGTTTGTCGAAGTAGAGGAGAGACCACGATCTGGAGCTGGTCCAGAATGTGCTTATGGTCACACCTATGTACGTTTAGGTCGTGTTTGGTCATCTGGATCACTTAAGCCAGCACCTTCTGGATTCTTCCGGCTGCTTGAGGTAGATGGAGTAAATTGGGAATGTCTGAAACAACTTTCATCAGAAGTTCCTACTGAGGCTCTCGCACTTGATATATTATTGTCGCAAGTCCCGCCCCTGAATCCCTTCTGATTCCTTTGTCTTTATCCACAAAAAACGGCATTTTCAGAGATCTTTTGTAAAAATCACATTTTATATAGAGTGCTGAGTGCCGTAGCCGGAAGTGCACCCCCACGGAGCACTCGATCACAGAGTACTTTAGTAAACATCAAAGTAGTGGATCCTGAAGCTGATCTTGTTAGTTTGTCAAGTACTGGTAGTGCTACAACAAGTGTATTAAGTAGTGGTGGATCTACTAGTCTAAGTATACCAACATTAAGTTTTGATGTAGAGCTTAATTATAGAAATTATAAATCCTTAAATGCTGGTATACAAATTCGACAAAGGAAAGTTCTTCAAGGTTATTCTGTAGGTCCTGAATTGTGCTGGCGTGGGCGTCTTGGAAATGCTTGGTTTGCAGGAAAAGATGCAAAGTGTCAACGAAGCACAAGTTCTTCAGCGGGAACAGATATTCAAGCAGTTGCTCACCCAAGTGGTTTCAAAGTTACAGATGCTTCATTTTTAAGAATTGCGGATCCTCGGACTAAATTTTTACAATATATATCAAAAAGTATCACACAATCAGAATCGGGATTTAAAAAATGCGAATTTTTGTAAAAAAGTGAAAAAAATAGCATTTTTAAATACGCTAAATATAAATATGAGTGTCTTTCGACCTTTATAAAATATATATTTTACTATAGTATCCCCAAATAATGATGCTAGTAAAACCGCTTACATAATTGTACCAAAGTGGCGACGAACTGCGGATACAGGGAAAGCAGATATCAGTTATGACTTTTGGAATGGTCACAACCCGCCTGATTTTTCACAGCAAAATTGTAAGATAACAGTCAGCAATCTTCTAGGAAAATCTTTATCGACATCTGAAATAAACGGTATTCGATCAAGTTTCACTATTTATTTGTAATTTTCTTATTGTAGGAAACTATATAATAATACAAAAATTTTAATTATTTAAAAAACCCGAAAAAAAAATTTCGCGATTTTTTGAAAACAAAATAGCATCTTTATATACAAAAATGAGCCTAAAATAAGGTTTGAACAGACTTAAATTTTAATTTGATATAGTCCATAAAGACTATATTATTCATGGTTACAATTTTTCAAGGCTTTGAAAATTTTTTTGAATGTTCACGATAAAAATTTCAGGTATACTTCTTTCATCAGCTATTACGAGGTCGTCTAGTGTTTTGTTAGCCGCCCCAACCTGTAATTTTTCAGCATTAGTCAGTTTAAATGCTAGGATGAATGACGAAATAATAGCTGATGTATTTTAAAAACCCTTTATTTAGCTTATTTTTGTCCAAAAAATCGGAAAATTTTTCTTTTTTCAAAAATATGTTAAAATAGATGTCGTCTGGTTCTCTTGCATCAAACTCTGGTGAAGGGCTTGCCTTTGAGCTAACTTCTGTATATCGTAGCTGTGAACGATTATTACAGATGGTGGTCAAAAAACATGGTGAAAAATTTTTTTAGTTTGGAATTTTTTTTTTTTGGCATTAAAAAAGCAAAGAAAAAAATGGATTTTTTATCTATAAAAACACTTCTGTATTCAGAAGAAGGATTTTTTGAAAAGACTTATATGTAAATAGAGAAGTGATAACCGAAGAATGTAGTCATTCACCACCAGTAAGAAACATAAAAAGTTTAGGTCAATCAGGTAGCTTTAGTACAAAGCTGTGTGACGATCCTGTACACGCCCAGACTTCGTTTTGTCGTGATCCTTGTTGTAACGCTGCGCTTTTGGACAGGTTGTGTTGTCAGTCACAGAAGAAAATTCTACGCATTTCTCAACCAATAATAAGACATAATGAACTCGCACAGTAAAAAGAAAATTTCGCGATTTTTTGGAAAAAAGCGAAAAAAAATATATTTTTTAAAGGAAAAATAAGCAAATAAAGGGGTTTTTTTTAAAAAAGATTTTGTCCGTCCGCTGGTAATGATTTCGGAGTCGCATTAAGACTGGCAGCTAAAGTAGCCGAAATTGGTATACATCCAGAAAGTTGTTTTATAGGGCCAGAGGCTAAAGCTGACGGACTTAGATTACAAGTTTTACATGATACAGCTTCCTGTTGTCTAACGAGCTTATTCGGACCCAAACCAGAGGACTTGGTTGCACACTCAAATTCTTGGCCTCGTCATGTAAGTGCACATCCATGTGCAAAGAACGAAGACTGTTTCTCTGGTGTGTGCCTCCCAGTACAAAATCAATTGTTGGGAATTGTACCACCAGAAATATATATACAAAAGTGCTTTCATGGTATTCCAAGGCATCTTCCAGATGTTGGCTTGCTCAAATTTGGACAGATAGGTATGTCATATATATCCTGAGTTGAAATGGTGTGGGATGATTTCTGTGTTTTTATCCGCAAAAAATTCTGTGTTTTTATCCGCAAAAAATATCATGAACTTCTCCTTACTGCACGCAATGATATAATATTGCTATATCAATTTGTAAAGTCTTAAAAAAAAGTTATATAATTATATTATATGGAATATTTAATATCATTGATGAATTATCTCAAGCAAGTATTTTTATGTTGACTTGTTGATAGTGAACCTTATTACATAAAATTTCTCTAATAATAATTCCATACTAGGAAATCTATTTGAAACGAAAAAAATAGCTTTTTATACAAATAAAATTTTTATACAAATAAAAACACTATATTTAGAAGGATTTTTTGAACAGATATTAATGACTACTACAGCCTGTTGGGAAAACAATCCAAAGGTTACTGTGCAGCTGTAACCCATCCTGGTACTTCGATTACTTCTGCATCGGCATTGGGCACATGTTTAGCAGTTCGTTTATTACAATTAGAACGCGTATCATACCGTACCTGGATGTTGTTGTCTGAAAAATTTTCTATTTCTCATCAATCAGGCTATATTAGTGCAACAGAAAAACTGAGCTTAGGCGAGGTCACTGACTCAACATCATTGGTGGCAAAAATAGGGACAGCATTGTTGACTACAAGTAATACAGAATTTGATACTGGTTTTTGCTCGACTGATGAGACTACAAATATCGATGCCAGAGCTTACTATCCACGGTCTAGTGTCGAGCAAGGCCGCTTATGCAACGCTGATTCTAAAACGGACTGTAAGACAAAATGCTTGTCAGCTTTGGGGACGGTTACTAGTGGTTTTAGTAGTAGTAGCGAGTCCTGCAATTGGGATAATACTCGTAGTGCGACACAATGTATTGGTTCGGGATCCCCACACTTCGGCGCAGGTTTATCATTAACACATTTTTGTGACACTCATGCATCACATTTTCAGGAGCCACTATGTCATGCTCCATTCCTAGTAAAAGAAGATGCCTCATCGAGCCAGGGCTTGTGGGATGCTACGACGCTAACAGAAGCGCAATGTCAGCAAGCCGGTCCTGAGTGGCACCGACGTTTTTGGTATGTTTAGGATATGAAAATTTTATATTGATTATTTTCAACTTGTTATTGTTTTTTAATAGTAAAGCATATGATAGTACATAGATGTCTCATAACTTAAAGCTTGATGTTTTTGTAAGTCTACATTTTAAAATTTGTACATGATTTTTTCAGGAAAACTGTTGGCGGCAAAGATCTGTTTACGTGTGCAACAGATGCGAAAACAGAGGAAGAGTGTCTGACTGAAACATGCACAGGCGTAAATGGGTTACGTCCGCAACAGTTGTTTACGTGTAAGCTCCCGCCAAATGCATTGTCGAACTTTCAACCACTTTATCCTGTGACCGACGCACGATGCCCCCCTAAATTTATTTACTCGGACGCAGATATCGGCACAAGTCCAAACGGCAAGTTTCGAGCTCCTGCGTGCACTAGTGTTTCAGGGTGTCAGATTGGTATTTCACAAGCAAACTGTGTCGCTAATCATCCTAATGCTACGATAGTTAGTGATCCTTATTGTGCTGAGCGTTGTAGTCAAGATTCACCTTTATGCTACGCCGATGTCTCTGCATGCTCAGGAGCGTTCGCTACACCTCCATTAAATTCAGCTCTTTTTACACCGGTAGAAACTATAATGACTTTCAACAACGGTGATGGACGCTGTATTTTCAGACACAAAACGATTGCAAATAACATCCTCACTAATAGCGATGCGTCAGCTTTGGTTGAGTTAAAAAATGAATGCCAGACTCGTGGGGGTACTTTTTTTTTACCAAGCAGATTCATAAAAGGACAAATGGCTACACAATCAACATGTGAATCAGGTACCCAGGAGTGCGTAGAAATACCTCTCGTGAAGAGCCATCTTGGAGCTACATCTGCGGAATGCAAATCCATGGAGGGTTGTGAGGTATGAAAAAACCCTTAAGCCTATTGAAAAAATCCTTCTAAATACAGTTTTTTTATAAATAAAATAGCCATTTTCTTCGCTTTTTTCCAAAAACTCAAATTTTTTTTCATGATTGATTTGTATATTTCGCACATGCAGCTTCAAGATGCCTGTTTATCTATTGATTTTAAAAAAGCCAAAAGATTTTTCGCGATTTTTTGAAAAAAAACGAAAATAATGGTTTCTTGAAAAATTCGCTAAATAATACGGGGTGTTTTAATCTGATGTTAAGATTTTTGATTGCGTCTAGTATAGATTTGGTGGTATATTGTAATCTTGTGTAAAATATGTAGGTTTTAAATCATGGTCTATTTCCGTTTAGAATAATTAAAGAGTTTTATAGTTGACAATGACTATGCATTTGCAACTTTAATGTCACTTCATATTCATCAAACGTTTTATTTAACCTTTATGTAAATTTAGGGCCAAGCTGATTGCCACGAATGTCGGGCAACGCCAGGTTGAAAAATTTGATTTTTGGAAAAGATCTCTGAAAATGCAGTTTTTTGTGGATAAAAACACTGGAATCAGATGGGATTCAGGGGTGGGGCAGGAGCTGGATCGGACGGATTTTGTGTGGCGAAAGGAGGTAACTTGACACAGTGTACTGACACCTTAAAGCTTACACAATTATTCAATACCCTCGGAAACGATCAGAATTCTGCGGGATTATGTTACGCTCCCCATTCTGCGATTCAAACAGCCGAGGCATGTGCAACTCATCAGGTCGAAAAACAATCCTATTTTACCTTATTTCTGTAAATAAAAAAGACCTTTTTCTTCAAATAATTTGCAAATAACTTTTGGGTTTATCAAAATAATTCGAAAAGGCAAAATATGGAGTGAAAGTAAGTTGGCTTACATGTCGTAGTCTGCCACTAACAGCTTGCAATCCTGCAAATCAAGATAGTAAATTGATATTTCGAAATGGGCAAGCCCACCCTCTAACTGAATCCGATGACGATGCTCTCTTTCTGGGATTCAGTTGGAATATTATGCCCCAGTGTAGAATAGAACAGACTAGTTGTATGAAACAAAAAGATCAGTGCGCTGCTCGAGGTGTCTGTGCTGATAAAAAAAATGGACAGATCGTGCCTCCATTTCTACCTAGATTTTTCCCGAATCTACCTCGCAATTTACTGGCAAAAATCAACGATATATCAGGTAATATCAAAGTCAACTTCATTTTTGATTTTGCTTGCAAGATGAAAATGTCATATATGACAGGATCAATCGATGGACGGTGTCCTGTTGACGCCACACTAGCGCGTGTCAGTTCTACTAGTAGTGTGGATCCATTGATTTTAGAACGTAAGCTACAAGTATTAGTTGATGGTAGGACCACAACTGAAAAAGTCTGCTTTCTTTTTGGCATCCATACGAAAACTGAATGTGAATCAATCAAGGGTGAATATGTGCGTACAGGGGAATTGCAACTTGAATGTGAGGCTGAAAAACATTGCATCGTTGGAGAAGAATCAAAGAAGTCCCGTATTAGTCATAACAGCCAGAATTTACGGAATGAATCTGTATGCGCAACCTGTGGTGGCAAATGGGTACCCCGAAAAAATCTTTTTGTAGCCAACCAATGGAAGTCGCGGGCTCTTCGGCATGTAAAAGGTACCTGGAAAAAGCGAGAAATGGTACAAAAAAATGAATGGCAACAAAGACCTTCAGAACGCGACCTCAGTAAACATTTAGAGGACGTTTATGATGAGATGTCCAAAGAACGGATTCGAGACGCCATGTTGTGCTATTGGGGACGCAAACAAATTTTGCTGAAAAATTTGGCTGAGGTATTTAATGGTCGTATTGATTCATATAATGTGTCTCAAAATTTAATGATGAATCACAATTTAAATCTGAAAGAATTGTATAATTTTTCAGAGTTTATTATATGATTGGGTGCTATTTGAATTTTCATCAGATTTGCAGTGTTTCAAAACCAGAGAATGGCGGTTGTGTAACTCGAATAAGTAGCTCAACGGCATTTCATCCTGATGCACGTCTCATAACCTATCCAACAGTAGGAACATCGAAGAGAACGATGTTAGGCTTTTCTATATTAAACTCAAGTCACCTACAAAAATCAACTATAATAAAGTCAACATCTTCATCTACATCAATGTCTCTTTCTTTATTGGAGGCTCCTGAGGGTCCAATGGGTACTTCCACAGCTTGTTTGTGTGGTGCCCGTCCTAGAATGACTTTGATTCGTGACGTGTCTTTATCAACATGTGGAGAAACTGGGGGTTGCTGTACACTCATGCCTCATGGTAACGTTGGTGGTAACAAGTTTTACCGAGCGTATGAGGTAAATGAAGCAAAGACCTATAATGAAAGCTCTTGTTTAGAATTGTGTGTGACTACACAATTTGCACAAGGATCTGATCACTGCTCAGGTTTTTATTTATCTAAAGATGGTAAGCAATGTCGTGTGTTTTCACAGCTCTATGCTGCTGCTTTATATCCACCTGGAGGCGTCTGGGGTGTGGAATCGTGTTCTTCAGGAAATCCCGATGGTACTTTTTATAGAACTGATACATGTCAACAGC
>JACKZZ010013399.1_pt1 | contig 12700 bp, 15 predicted proteins | sample 8027871 | NCBI WGS metagenome assembly JACKZZ01 (sample SAMN15724774, study PRJNA655200) | protist metagenome | isolation source: fluorescence activated cell sorting (FACS) single amplified genomes of... | place: USA: West Boothbay Harbor, Gulf of Maine | collected 2000-07-19
GTTTATTCGGCTGCGGTATCAAACTGAAAAAAGCCCCCACCCCATATTCAAAAAACAATTTGTGTTGCTGGATTTGTGTACACACATGAGCTTTGTATTGCAGAAAGAGCTTGTCGGCATATTGATATTCTAAGCCCATTTGGGTACTACGCATCCGGCTAGCAGCTGAGCATGAGAAACAAGTCTGACATAGGCGAAAACGCATGACAGACTCGCTGCACAATGCGCCACATTGGTGCCGTTTGCCTTGTACGCAAGACAAGGCTGATTTTTTGTGGTCACAAATCAGCGTCACAAGTGTTCTTTTCGATATGGAGATGGGGGATTTTTCCTTACGATATGCGGGTGCCTGTACCCAGTCTGCTGCTGGACACCCGCTGACCAGCAGTTCATATCCTGTGCAAAAGTATCGTACTCCTATTGCAATCATGCATCTTTTAAGATAAATCCGCATTACAAATTATATTTCTCATGCTGAGGAAATTTCAATTTGTAATGCATTTATAGATACGAGTACTAGGATTACGATACTTTTGCAGTTCATAGTTCTTCTGGGGCGGCGATTCGGCGCATGTCGTCGGTGCTCCGATAGCTGCGGGGGCCTCACGAGAAGGTCGTTCGCCCTGGGGTGACGGGAACTACGAGGTGGGAAATGATGACTTTGATCCGATCACCCACTCGGACACCTACTACGACCCGACCCGGGCGCACGGGTTCAAGACCTACGACTACAATAGAGGCGGGTTATGCAGTGCAAAAGCATCGAGCGCTAGTATGAAATGCATCACAAATTTTTTCTAAAACAAATTCCGGAACTTGTCATGCCATTTTATCTAGGGAAGGAGATTTGGCATGCAATATTGCAATCACTAGTGCGTTTTCGACGCTTTTGCACAGGATACGGGTACTACTTCTACAACGATGACGAGTTCGTGGAAGGAGAGCTACACCACCGCAAAATGCAGGCTGGTGCTGCTGTGCTTGCGCAGAAGAAGGACAAGAAGGTCGTCGCGAAGGGCCACCAGAACTCGTCCTTGCGCAACAAGGGGAAAGTCCAACCCGCGGACGAAGATGGTTTCGTCGATGACCACGCTGACGACGACGAGGGCGAGAAATTTTTCAAAAATTAGAAATTCGAAAAAATTGATGTTGTCAGACATTGTGCTAGTAGTACTACCTGTTGTGTTCCGCCACACTTTTACGATAGTTTCGGTCTTGTGTACTATCATTGGACGATTTGTGTTTTCCTTGTACAATGAAATTAACCTGGTAGCTATTTAGGCTGTTGTTTTGGATTTTAAAGATATGGCTCGGCGTTTGTTGAAGATGTCTTGGCAAGAACATTGGACGAAATTTCACTCGCAAGAACGCTGATTGGAACAAATTGCGTATTAAAGCGGAGATCGTTCGCTGACACAACAATTGGAGTAGTGCTGTATGATATGATTTGATACAGATGACCATGGACGACGACGAAGAGGAAGGGCATAAGTACTTCTTAACTGCGGCTTTGCTAGATGATGTTGCGTTCAATATTAATTTAGTGCCGTTTATTACCGCTCGGTAGTTCTATCTTGCTCCGACGTGAAGACCTTCTACTGGCCCGGTTTTTCACACGCAATGTCTTAGACATAGCACAGTACTAGGTCGTTGCGTGGGTCGTAGTACTTAGGGGTGATATGCTTAGGTCCGGAAGAAAAGAAAGCTTCGTGGCGCAAGAACAAATCGTCCCATTATACTTGGTGTCGTGGGTAGAGGTAGTCGTAGTCGTTTCTGTAGCAAGTGCTAAACACTTGAACTATCACCATCGTACTCTCCCCTTGATGAATTTCAGAATGCCACCTTTTATTCTTCGTGTCAATCGCAATCACTTCGCTATAAAGAGCACGATTCTTACCTGCTTTACCACTACTTACGAATAGTAACTGACAAACTCGAAAAGTTGAAAAGTCAGATACTAGTTGGAGAAACATATTAGAAAACCTTGGAGGCGAGTTTTTTTCTCGGACTGACTGTAGGGTGAAGTCATTTTGAGAATCGTTTTACCTAAGTTCCTCTCGCTTTATTTTCCTCACCAGGGTCTCTTTCCTCAATCGCGGAAAAGTATTGAACATCTTGTGCGCGAATAATCTGGTCGAGGCCGTAGAAATAGTACAATATGCCAGTCGAGTTCGACAAATGTTGTGGTTGCCAGCCAACCAGCGGGCTCTGCAAAGCCTGTTGCCCAGTGATGGCTGTGTTTGCGTGGGAGGGATGCGACCGGAACACCATTGTCCTGGCGGTGCTGATTGAGTGGCTTGCCTTTCCCGTTATTTACGGCTTCGTCTTCCCCTGCGCGCTTCTAGGCCCGACCTGTCTGGTCCTGGTCGTCGCGTCCTGGGTTTTTGTGCGGTATTTCATCTTATCAAATGCAAATATGTCTGGGTCTGGAAGAATGCAAGTTTGTCATGCTTGTCTCACATGACTCTGAAATCTGTGATGCGTGAGCAGCAGTAGAGCCTCTTCCCTGTCATGCAAAAACGCAGTTTACCATGCCATGCGGAAAACCACGAATTACATAGCCGCTCAAAAACTTGCCATGCTTGGCTACGTATTGCAGTGCGCCCACCATTCCCAGACTTGCATCACAAGTTTCCAGACCAAGACATATTTGCAATGCATACATCTTCCTCCTGTTTTGGCAGCCGAACGAATCCCAAAAGCGTTTCCGGAGTGTGATATCAAAATGAACAATCCCCCGCCCTCCCCTCATCAAAACGAAGTTTGTGATGCTGGATTTGCGTACGCAAATCGGATTTGTCTTGCTGGAGACGAGGACTGCAGGCCTATATCAAGCCTGAGAACAGAGGTTTTGGCCTAGGCGCTTAGCATGAGAAACGTCTGCGCTGTAGGCCTAATAGCATCACAAGCTGCCTGCATAATAAATGCGGCGGAGCCTGTGGAGTTGCCTTCTTGCAAGACAGAGATGATTTGTGGTCGCAAATCAGCATTGCAAATTTTCTGCGGCGTACCTGTTCGATATGGGGAGGGGGGATTTTTCCTCGCGATATGTGACGGAGGAACTGGAGTGCTGCTGCAGCAGCTGCTGCCGCTACCACCCGCTGGACCGCTGTTGTCACTGTCTGTTTCCCCTCTGCGCCGTCTATATCCTGTGCAAAAGTATCGTACTCGTAGTAATTGCAATCATGCATTGCAAATTTTTTTCTTAAGGTAGCTCCGCATTATACTCATGCTGAGAAAATTTGTCGTGCATTTTTTATATACGAGTACGATACTTTTGCAGTTCATAGTCTACGCGTGGCAGGGGTGCTCCAACGCCGTGGACATCTTGATCGTGATTCTGATGGAGTTTTTCTGCTGCGGTTGCTGCTACACGCTCTTTTGCTGGAAACCTATCCCATTTCTGCAAGAAAAGTATTGTGTACAAGTTGTCTTATACTACGGGAATCTGCATGGCAAATTTTATTTAGTTTCAAAAAATAAAAAGAAGTTGTCATGCAATTTCTACTAGTACAGCTACAGCTGCAGTTCAATACTTCTGCAAAAATGCATAAGCCCAGCGGAGGAGCAGTTTATCTGGGATGTGACGCACCTGGTCGGCGCACCGCTTGCCGCAGCTACGATCACGTCTCACCACGATGCTGCGTCCGCGCGGGAGGCCATTGCGCGGGAGAGCGGCGAGGCGGAACAATTTGGTGTGAACGAAGGATACGAGCAGGCCACAATCTCCAGCGGCTTCAGATCCTCGGATGGATCATCTGCAGCGGGGAATAAAACCTACTACTACAACGATGCCAACTTGGACGATTTTGAGGATGAGGAGGAGGAAGTGCACATCGTCCATCGCAACGCGTTTGCGCACAAGACGAAGGGCTGCGGTGCTTCGAACAAGGGAAAAGTTGAGCCGGCGGACTTTTTCGAGGACAATGAGGAGGGTCAGGACGAGTACGAGCGCTTTTTTAAGGACTGAAACTTCAACTTTGGTCGTTCTGTTTTTCTTGTTTATAAGTACTCTGGTGCCTCATTTGATGTCTACGGACACAAAGATTTTTACGTATTAAGTGCGAGATCAATCACACGGTGGAGTGTGAGTTTGAGAGAATTTACTTTTAGCAGGAGAACCCACAGTGTTTCCAAAATTTTTGTTAGAGCGGGTTTTTCATGACAGAAGCATACACGACAATGGCTTTTACTTTGTCACCGCCTGTTTATTCTGTAAAATTAAGTTGACTCTGGTGCTCGGATTTTATAGTATTTACTTTACACTTACACCTACTTCTACATGTTTGGTCCGTTGACAACTTACCATTAGCCTGGAAAATAACGAGACAGAAAGACTACGAACTTTTCCTTGGAAAGAAGATCGAACGTCTAAAAATTGCACATAAACTGTTGGTGAAATTGGAAATTTGTTGAAATGAATCGATACAGCACGAATGGAATCGCGACTTTCAGCTCCGATGCTTTCAGAAGGATCTCCCTGAGTACCTCCGGATGGCAGAAAGAAAAATTGATCCCTTGAAGAAAATGAAAAATTTCGATCTTCTCGACAGAAAAAAAAGAATCGCCGATCACAAAGTGTACTAACTTATAACGCTTTTGTAGTCGCAGTCGGAGGCACTAAGTAATGCTATAGTAGCTTTTGATCTTATTTCGAGGATCGCCACCACGTCTGCCCCTGTCCTAAACGGTCGCATTGTTGCGTGGCCACGTATGGGAACACCAACCTAATGATCCGACACCATTGGTAAAAACAATAGTAACTGCAGCGGTGCCTCTACTTCTAGAAGTGGTTTGATATAGTCCTACGAGCCTAGCGCTTTTGTGCTTTCATCAAATTGTCACGAGCTACAACATCCTGTGCTTGATCTTTATCAATTTCTTCGTATAATATTCTGATTCTTCTCTATAAAAATTGAGTGAGTGTAAAAGTAAAATCTAAATCATGGCACAAACTAGTAACACGCAAGATCGGCAGCAGCAAATGAACCAGCAAGGAGAACCTATGCCCGCGGGCACTCACATCGCCGACGTTGACAACCACGACGCGGAGCTGCAGCAGATGCTCCAGGCCGGCGCGATTTGTTCGGGCAAACAGAGTTTCTACGCCGAGTCGATGCAGAATGATCACGAGCAGACCCACATGTTGGTGGACCACCAGCAACAGCAAGCCAGCGGTGTGCAGCAAGTTGTTGTGCAGGGAACGCCTGTAGGTTGTGTGGCCTCCGTGGGAACAAATCATCCGAACTTTGTCCAACAAGCGCCGACGGTGGAGGCTGGTGAGAACAATAAACCGCTTCTGAACACCTGCGCCACCTGGCTGTTGGTTGCCCTGTTGCTCACCTCGCTCCTGGAACTGGGCGTCGGCGCGATTCTGTTTGCTTTCGGAGTGGAACGTGCGAATGAGGTATGGAACGCAAAAATGTAATATTATGGGTCTGGTGGAGGAGAGCTGCAAACTTTGGCATGCTCGACCAGCATTTTTATAGCCCTCAAGTCTGTCATGCACGTTAATTATACCCAAGCACGCCAGTTTTCTGTCATTGCAAACATATCTGGGTGTAGAAACTTGTAATGCTGGGTTGGGAATAAAAATAGTGAATGGATGCTCTGTAATTATGCACAGCCAAGCATGAGAAGTATCTGCGCTGCTTAGTGTTGCAGTTTCCGCATGACAACAAGCTGCGTTTTTGCATGACAAAAAAAAAGGGTCTCTTTATCTTGGACACGCATCACAGTTGCTTCAGTCATGCTAGACAAGCAAGACAAGCCTCGCATTCTACCAGACCCGGACATATTTGCACTTGATACACTCCGCTCCTCAACGATTTTTTCCGGAATGCCGGTGTGTCGTACTCGTTTTACGGCCAGCGGTGGATGAGCCCCCTCACTGGGATGGTAAATGGTTACCTGCTTCATCCCGGCGTCCCGGCCGGGTTGCTAATTCCGGTTGGGTTCCTCTCCCTAATCCTGCCGGCCTTGAACCTCTTATGGGAGAAGAGTCAGAATCGAAATCGACAAAGTTGAAAAAATTTGTAATGCATAAAATCGATTAATATTACCAGTTGGGCCGGGGCCCACAGTTTATAGTCGGCGCATGACAAATTTCCTTTGCCTTTGAAGCAAGTTTCCGTCACGCTGGTTACAGCAGAAGGGCTCGTCCCCTCTGTCATGCTAATCAGCAGCCCAATTCTCGACCCTTGCCAGCACTACGAGCTGCCTCCCTTGCGTCCTCTGCAATAGAGGCGATTTTTGTGTGGTATTTTATGCATGACAAAATACTTTATTTAACGTTGACACGATTTCGATCCTGTGACACCCCCATACCTCTGGATGGTGAAAAAGACCGGCGTGAAGGTTGAGTATCTGATCGCGTTAGTCAGTATCTACGGGCTCCAGCTGCTCTTCCTGGCTGTGATGCATCCCTTGTGGCTCCTGTCCTATCCTAAGTAAAAACGTCATTTCCACCCCAGAGGCAAGATAGTGGTTCTTTCGCTACACAAATCAGAAGATTTTGGCTGCTTCGCATGACAAGTATCTGGTGGGTTCTTAGTGTAAAAATCTTGTTTCAGGTAGCGTAGTGGAACCGCATCACAACAAATTGACTACCCTATCATGTGATTCCAGCATGACGAAGACAAACTCCCAGATATAGCATTAGAAAACGGCCCTCATTATATGCTCGTGGCTGCGCATGAGAAACATTTTTAGTGGACTATGAATGCAGACTTCTTGCATGACATCATCAACTGTTGGGTGTGGGTCCCGTTTTTGCACAGGATATGTGCCCCGTGTTGTTCATCTGCTGCCAGACGCCGCACAGCTTGCCGACCTGGTTCAACCTCTTGCTGTCCCTTCTGATTGTCGCCTCGCGGTACGGCCTCGGCACGCTGGCGGTCATGTGCATGCTGCGAATTCGGCAGGGGGACGCTTTTGGCGAGGTAAAAGACCACCCGCACTACGGCAAGCCGCTGGTGCGGATTGTGAAGGACTACGTCCGGTTTGGATGGACGCGGAACGAGACGGTGTAAAATACAACTTGGTCGTACCAGCAAGAGTAGTTCAACAGCTCAGCTAGAAAAAAAATCTGTGTATAGTTTTTATTATACACAGGTCCTCGTCCACGACCACGACCAGGCAAGAAATTTTGTCGGTCAACAGGGCTGGTTGTTCTACTTACAAAAAGTTTTTTCATCAACGACATCAGAGGAATTTTTACATCAACAGAAAGGGAAGTAGAAACATAACACATCACACAAACCCGAGGACCAGAAAAGATTGGATAAAGAGATTCACCTCAACAAGTAGACATCCTCTCGGGGAGCCGCAACTTCTAGAGATACCAAGTAACCAAGAAGTAGACACGGAGTTGTGTCAGACCAGGCATGATCCTGTCAGGGTTGACACGAAGTCTAACTTTTTTTACTTTCAAAAGGGATCCACAATAAAGGAGAAAAAAAAATGTTTATGTATGATTTGAATTGATTCTAACCAGCTGCACTCTGTCGTCGTGCCGGGCTGCAGTTTATTGGTTGAACCGCTCCAACTTGTATGATTTTGTGCGATTATGGGTGACTTAAGTTAGTTTATTTTTTCAGGAAAATAATACATAACGATAACCCTTAGCCGCTCTACGTACTATTTTTTGACTATTCTTTATTTCCCCAACATTATGTACAATTTTTTATTTTTCGTTTTTCGAGCTGTCACAAAATCAGCACCTGCGTTGGTGTTAGTTATTGTGAAAGCAGCTCCTGAAGGTGGTTTCTCTCGTCTCCTAAAAGAACTGGCGGAAGAATATGAACTACCCTCGTTTGTGACCATAAACAAAACAAAACTGGTATTTGGGCTTCTACTTTTGGCATATCATTTTAGAGATGAAGAAATCACCGGGACGAGAACAGCACGACACGGCACTGCTTCATTGTTGCAAAAAAATTCGCTACACACGATACTGTTCTAGCATCACGCTTGTAGTTGCGTGTATCAAAAAATCGTGATGAGTCGTGCGTGGCAGCAGTTTGAGAGTTGCGAGTGAAGTGTTGAGCGAGGTCGGAAATTGTTCCTGAGAACAAAGGAGGGCGCAAGAACAACGTGCAGCACGAACCAAGGACAGTACCGCTATCGCGAATTAGGATTATTTCATCTCCTCTTCGGAATTCTGAAGACATGTAGCTTGTGAAGATAAAAATGGAAACTTCACCAGTGAAGATGAAGAAGAATCTTGGTGTTGTAAGCACATAATTTCAGCTACGGCGTTTATTTTAGGACAACAGCCACAGAAGATGGCGCGGGCCCGCAAAAAGACAAAACGATGGGGTCGTCCAGGAACCACTTCATCAAACCACACAGCTTGCTTCCTCACTCTTGTTGCAACCTCCTCTTTATTGCACTCCGCCACCGCGCAACGCGACGGCCGCGCAACGCAGCGGGAAACCGCGGGGTTTGTGCCGCAAGGGTCAAAATACCTCGGCGAGAACGAAGTGTTTCATCCGACGTGGCTCCGTATTGATTTTCGGTTTGGTTTTTGTCATACCGTATTATGGAGTTGGAGCTAGTACACCTGCTATTTTTTGATTTTGTCTTCTTGTAATGTCGCCGAGCATGCCCATGCAAAATGACTTCTATGACACTCAAATACAATTTCTATCAGGCCGAGAATCCACGATTTCCTTCAACGACTTGAGTGACGAACGAACCCAAGCTACGGAAAACGAAGATTCGCTGCGCTGGCCGCGGTTCATCGGGATTGGCGACGGCGATTTCGAGGCGGAGGACGGCTGGGTTTCGGTAGAGGATAGCGCCTCCGTGGTTAATATCATATGTAAAAACATCCCCACCCCATAGTCAAGTTCGGAAATCTGCAAGACAAAGTTCCAAGCTTTGAGAGTTCTGCATGACAAGTTTGGCCTCGTAGTGTAATCCTGTTTAGCTAGTTCAGAAGCATCGCAGATCTGGCACATCGTGCCGATGGGAGCGTGGCAAATTTCGAAGCACGAGCACAAAGCGCCTCTCATGGGGCTCCGCAATAGAAACATTTCTACCATGCAGATTCGCATGACAACTCTGGGGTGGGGACGCTTTTACATAGGATAGTGAAATGCGGTTTAACGCAGGAAAACCTCCGAACGAAAACCACCGAGCAGTACCTAGTGTCCGGGTTCTATGCACGAAAAAAATTGTGTAAGTGTAAGTGTGTGATGCAGGAAATGCTAAACTGTTACACTTGTCATGCTAGAGGTGCGTCATAGGCCACTTTCATAGGTGTTTCCACGTACTAGCTGCGCATGACAGGTTTTTCCTGTAATGCAAAACAAATTTGTGATGCTGATCTTCCTACAAAGTTGCACTTACACAGTTTTTTTTACTGGACAGGTTCCGAAGGAAAGGGTTGAAGTCCACCGCCGACTGGGAAATCGCGTGCCAGAGGCGGGTATGGATGGAAAATATGTCAGTCTGGGTCTAGAAATTTGTGTTGCTGAAGCTCGCATCTCAGAGTGGTCGCTTGCACAGTGGAACAGCATCAGAAATTTTCCGAGGCTTATTACAGATTCATTGGTTGTAAAAAAACGCATGACAAACTACTGGCCTCCAGCACGACACAAAAAGTGGCCAATTGTATTTATGCATGACAGACCCTCTTGCTCTTGTCTTTCAACTCTTGCATCACAAATTCCCAGACCCAGATCGATATTTGCAAAGACCATAACGGGACCAGTCGCACTTCACGCCGACGTCGTTTGCGCTGTACCCCATGCGATTGACAAAATTGGACAACGGGTCCATCTACGGAAGCTGTTTTGACCGGGGATTTGTGTCGATGATAAGTTTGCACCCGGTGCTCGAGCTGTACTGCAATATGCATTGCAAAAGTTTTTAATCGTACTAAGTAGGAATCGCATCACAAATTTGCTCGGCATGCGAAGTGGAATTTGTAAATGTGGATTTTCCTTTGTTAAAAAAATTTGTAATGCAGGACCGCAATTGCAACACTTTTGCAGTGCATATGCAAAGCAGGGTTTCCGGAGTACAAGCAACAACACGACTTGAAGTACGCGGACTACAAGTACGGGGGATGGATAAGTATTTAAAATATTAATATTGGTAGTTTTTCATGCTGATTCCTGTACGGAAAATGGTTTTCTCATGCTGGTTGTACGAAACGTGATAAAAAACAAACCTCTCAACAGCCTGCGACACGCTAATGGTGCCCCAAGAAGCGGTGAAACTTTTTTCGCTGGAGGAGGCGATCAGCCGGGGGCGATACGACCCAGCCACCAGTGAAGAGTGGGTGGGCTGTTCCTGCCCGAAGAATGAGTACGTGTTCGCGTACAAGGGTATGAGATAGAGGAAAAGGGGGGATTTTTGTCATGCAGGGGGTGCTTGTGCTGGTACTTCTGAGCGTTGTCATGCAGCAGCAGTCAGCCCCTGCCCCTTCGCTGCGACGAGCAGCAACACAAGTGTTGATTCGTTGCTACTGGTGTGCGCATGACAAACTTTCCTACTTCTCTATCCATACCTCCAAGCCGCAAACTTGTGGACGAGGAGCACGAGCTGCTGTCGATCGAGGTCTATGAACTGCAAAACTATAATCGTACTCGTATAAATGCATTCCAAATTTCCTCAGCATGAGAAATAAAATTTGTAATGCGGATTTACCTAAAAAAAAAGATTTGTAATGCAAGACTTGCATTTATACGAGTACGATACAACTTTTGCACAGGATAAGGTCAAGTGCGCGCCCGGGTTCTAGGTCTGTGTGCAGTGGTTTCTGCATCACAAGAACTGTATGATGAAATAGTATGAAGAAGTGATGAAGTAAAGCTTCTCTGGTGTTGTAACCTTGTATTGGCAAGAAGACGTGTGGGCAGAGTTATTTGCTCTTGCTATCTTATCTCTAGCTCGAGATGAAGAAAGAAATGCACCCTTGTACTACTAATCCCTTCTCGTCGAGTCCCCAAGATGAACAACCGTGTACTTGTGTAAAATTCTATGAAATACAGACAAGGACGTGATTTATTCTGCGGCGTCCCCGCCGCTGCTAGCAATCACCAGGATCTTACGGTCACGTCATAATGAAGGCCCAGAGCACCATCCTGCAGCTCAAAAGAAGTTGTTTGCTGCGAATTACAGTTGTACACTGTTCCGTTCGAAACTGAGACCACTGACACGTGGAAAAAGATCGGTGTTGAAGAAAAACTTTTTTGCAAAGGGACAACTCGGTTGCGTTGGCTCGTTTTTGTATTTCTTCGTACGGCAAAGACGGTCGTACACCTACTATGGCGCTGAAATCATGATCGGTCTCCGTTTTTGATTGCCGAGCTGAAAGTGGAAAGGAAATAAAACGTCGACGTCCTGAGCCCTACTTTTTCGTACAAACAAAGCTAATTCCGTCCGCGTCGTCGAGTTGGCCTAGAATTTATGAAAAGACAATGCTAGTATACATGAATGCGTACATCATGTCGGTGGGTCTGTTTTCACTTACAACAAGAAAACGGTTTTTTTTGTGAAGAACTGACTCAACGGAATCGGTGTACTAGGTACGTACTGGGGTGCTCCTAAGCAGCTGCACGTTGTGTCACATCGTCCACCGTGACCGGCCGTCTAGAACTACGTGCGTGATTTCCATTTCTGTTTCTAGCCCTACAACGAACTCCTCCTGTCGTAAGCCTCCTATCGTATACAGAATATATTAACTAGCAATATGACACATATTAATCAATATGACATTTGGCAACAACAGCGCAACGAAACGTCAAAAAAGTAGCATTATCATATTGTAATATTGTCATATTGTCATATTGCATATTGCTCGCGACAGCCCCGCGAATGAAAATTGGTCCCGTCCGAGCTGCTTGCGGACTATGCGGTCATTAGGACCGCGCGCGCCTTTATGCAGTTTGTGCAGATACCAACTAGGCGCCTCGTAGGTTTCTCGTCTCCGGAGCATGTTGACAACGCCCTGGTGCTGCGTTGAGCGCACTCCTGGCACGCTATTTCTGGCACAGGCGCTGTCTCTGCCGTTAGCGGCTCGACTTTAGTCATGTACTAGGTTGCTGTTGGCGCAGCATCATCGGAGAGTGCTTTTTCGGGAACTATTCCCGCGCCCGTCCACGTCCGGAGTTTTAATGCTGTATCGTACAGAGAAATATGATAATTTCGTCCGCCTTGTCGAGTTGATGTTGAACTTTTAGAATTTATGGAAAGACAACGCTAGTACACAACATGATTGTGTACATCATGTTTGTCGGTGGGTCATCTGCTGCTACAACAAGAAAGCGTTTTTTTTGCGAAGAACTGACTCAGATGAATCGGTGTACAACTTCTACGTACTGGGGTGCTCCTAAGCTGCACGCTGCACCACATCGTCCACCGTGATCGGCCTTCTAGATGAACCACGTGCGTGATTTCCATTTCTGCCTCTAGCCCTACAACGAACTCCTCCTGTCGTAAGTTAGACCAGAAAATCGGAAGAAGTACATATTTTTTCGCGCACCCGCTGGCATGGCGGGCCACTTTCGTTTCGCTTCGAGGGCGGCGGGATGCCCTCGCAACACGCCCAGCCCGAGGACCTCGCTGCGCCATGCAGCGGCTCGGGCGTTGTGGCTTGTCAAAGAGAGCCGGGGCGGCTTCCCGGCCTCGAAGCCCGCCCAGAGCGAGAAGCGCCGCCCCGCCAAGCGGCTTCCCCACGGGCCTGTCC
>JACKZZ010017514.1_pt1 | contig 12699 bp, 6 predicted proteins | sample 8027871 | NCBI WGS metagenome assembly JACKZZ01 (sample SAMN15724774, study PRJNA655200) | protist metagenome | isolation source: fluorescence activated cell sorting (FACS) single amplified genomes of... | place: USA: West Boothbay Harbor, Gulf of Maine | collected 2000-07-19
CGTCCGTATCCGAACTGTCCTCCATTCACTTCGTGCTGCGTGTATATAATAAGGTGTGTAGCTGTATCTAATATAGTAATATAATAAATATTTGAAGAAGAAGAAAGTTGAATCGCTATTATATGCTGTGATGATGCTAGAGGAGAATAATTATAAATTAATTTAAATAATAATAATAATACATTTTTTTATTGGACAAAACTCTCCTCAGCAGTGGACAGGTTCAGAAGAGAAACCTTCGCTCTCTATTTTTTAAACCTCAGGGTCCACATCGGTCTGCCATCCCTCATCCGACCTCAGATTCTCTGGTATACTCTTCGACAACTCAGAACCGTCGCTGACATGCTCCGTAAAAGGCTCTTCTTCGTCAAAAAACCTCTCCTCCATTATCAGATCGTCGTCTTCGTCTTCCATTGCATCAAATGAGCGCGAGGTGGACTTTCGAATGGTCCCGGACCACAGGGTTCTTCGTACATTCAGTACCTGTTTTTGGAAGAGGGTCTTTCTCGGACCAATGTTCTTATTCTTGATCCTCACCCCAAGCTCTCCCCCGATGATCGCCGTTACGATACCGGTCAGTCTGCCTTTCAAAGTCCCTGATGCTCTGCGAGCGCGACTCCTCTTCCAAAACGCTGATGCAGACGCGGAACCATCAAAAGCCACGGCATTCTTGACACCGATGTATCCCCGGGCAACGTTGTTGATGTCCATCACGATCTTGGCGCCCAAGAAGACTTCCGCTTTCACGGTTGCGGCCGCGTTAACGGTTGGGGAGATTGCAGTAAATGTTGGGGTAAACTTCCCAATTCGCTTGAACGCTTTGTTCACGTACTCCACCCCAGCAACGACATGAATCCTCCCATTGAGGCCGGCAGTGGCGGTCGCCTTGCCTTGAAACTGGGCGCTGTACCCTGCCGTGACCGGCGCGCTGAATTGAAGCTTGATGGGCACCACCCCGATTGAGAAGACGATGGGCGGTGCCCTGAACGTGAAGAGAGTTTTGGTGGCCGACTTTCTCGTGCGCCTGGACGCAGTCGCTTTAAACTTTACCGTTGCTCTTAAGTCTCCTTCTGCAGTAAGTTTTACGTGCTTCAATTTCAACAGCTTGACGTGGAACCCAAAGGTCAGCGCCGGGGAAAAACGGACCTGGCATGTTTGGCATGTGACGCCGACGGCGCCCCGCCCAGTTAACTTTTTGCCGTTGTAATTCTTTGAGAAGCCTGGGATATTCCAGGTTTTGTCTTTCACGCCCCAGTTTCCAATCAGTCGCCTGGAATGACGTCTGGAATTGGCGCTGAACTTTCTGTACTCCTCTGCAAACCCTGGCTGGAACTTTGCCGTCACTTTGGCGTGCACGAACACCTCCTCCCAGTCGGCAGGTCGAACTTTCAGGACAATCGTCTGGCTGTCAGCCGGCAGGTCTTTCTTCGTCTTGACGCTCAAAACCCTCGAGCAGACCCCAACGACATCTAGGGTGTTCATGTCGAGGCATCCCCCGGCAAGAATCTTGTTGTTGTCCGCGGCAAGCAACTTCTGGAACTCCACCATACCTTCGTGGGTGGCAAACTTGACGACCATTTTTTCCTCGGAGCAGCTGGCGTGACGCACGCCGTACTCGGGCAAACGGAAGTGGACGACATCGTCGTGGTGCACAACGTCGTACTTAATGATGCTTGGCGCTTCCCTGCCCTCGTGGTAGAAATGTTGCGTCTCATTAATGTGCTTCTTTCCGTACACGGGTATCCCAAACCCTTCGTTGGGGTGCACGTTCGCCTCTGCGGACGGCAGGGCAGCCGCCGCCACCCAAAGAGCGAACACAAGAAGCATGGTATACTTTGTCATGCTGAATCGCAGTACCGAAACAAAATGCAGCGGTGAGTGTACAGTGACAACGCTTTTGAACGCGTGAATGGTTGATCGTCAAGCCCTTTTCTCGATTATCAATCTCACCAATTGGTTTGCTGTTTCTTCCCGATGAAATAATAATTATACCACCTTTCTTTCTTCAAATCATATTTAATTTATTATTACCATTGTATCTCCCTTGTTTTGTTGTCACGAAGGTATTCTGAACTGTAGTACATATACTGTATATAACATTGCTAAATAATTTTAATTAAAAAATGAACTGAAATGATAAATAAAAAAAAACATTATTCTGTATGATATAGTCGATGCTATTTAGTAGTTTAATATTAATACTATCCTTATGTATTTAAAATCGAATAGTTGTAATAAAAATAGTAAATAGTCTAATAGCTATCAGCAAAGAAGAAAAGAGAGAGTTGTTTTTGTTTTTGGGTTTGGTTTCAGGTTGTGGTGCGATCATCATCAACATAAGAATATCATCAGAGTAATAATAATTAAAAGCCTCAACTCTTCTTTCTACTACTTCTGATAAAAAACAAAAAAAACTAGCAGTAATAATCTAATAATATAATATAATATTACTTCAGTGTCCATTCAGTTATTATTGGACGACTATAATAATAATAAGACAATTATAAATAGTTAGTAATAAAATATGTATAATGCTCAGATTGTTGTATTTTATCAGATCTAAATAATGAGTTGGTAGACGGCTAAAAGGTACGTACGAGGTAGTAGGCTCAACAAGGTACGAAGGTTTACTAGACTAATTATTAATATTATAGTCTACGAGGTATCGTCTATTACGTTGTTTTTATGGGATAAAAAGGGGGGGGTCGTTGTACTACGAGGAGTACAACGACTACTAAGTTTTGTTGCGCAAGTATTATATTAGACCAACGACTATTGTTGCCTTTACGGTCTTGTCAACTTAATTTTATTAGACACGTAAAGATACTGGACATTTAGACGAATACAATTTATAATGTAAAATCCCAACAAAGTTGAACATTCTCTTCTTAAATTTAGGTCAAACCGTTTTGCACTTTTGAAGTCACTTCTCAATCTCTTCCAATCAAATATTAGTCTCTTCGGGCGACAATGCCACTATTCCGTTCCAGTTCAAAAGTTATACCAAGCGAAGGTCCCCAAGGCCAAGAGGCGGTCCAAGAAAAAGGCCCCCAAGGACAAGAGGCAGTCCAAGCGGAAAACTCCTTAGGCCAAGAGGCGGTTCAAGGGGAAGGTCACCAATCCCAACAGGCGGTCCAAGAGGAGGGCCCCCAAGCCCAAGAGGCGGTGCAACACTCAACGGCAACAGAAACGGACTCAACTGCAGCAGCACTAGAAAACATTGGAAAAAATGTTGAGAAAATCTTAGATATTGCAAAAAAAAAAGAAAAAAATAAAGAGACATGCGATAAAGTAAAGGATCGCTGCGAAAAGTTACAAAAGGACCTTGAAAAGTTAAAAAACGATCTTCCCGAGGAGTTAGACCCGAAACGACAAACAGCGTTGAACGAGCTCCTTGAGGATTTGAAAAAACTGGAACCAATGATTTCAGAACACAAAAAGATTGGGAAAGTGGGGCGTACAATAAGACCAAAACCAAATTTTGAAGAACTATACAAAAACCTTGACGAACACATAGAGGCGCAAATGAAGGTGCTTCTTGAGGGACACGATGGCGGACGAGAGAAATTTAAATCACATGATGGAGAACATGAGGAAACAAAATCATGTGATGGAGAACATGAGGAAACAAAATCATGTGATGACGAAGTTATCGAAACAAGCAATGACCAGATCAAACCTAGGCCTTACATTAGCCCCCAAGACGAAGGGGCTCCTTTAAGAGAAGGCTCAAAGCGGTCAATGCACAAACATTCTAAAAAAGATAAGTATAGTAAATACTTCGATGATTCCCCTAACTTTAAACATGAAGAGTGGGTATTTTTACGCGATGAGTTTTACAATAATCCATTTTGTTATTGCTGTGGGAACTTTTGTTCAGAACAAATAAGTAAAAATGTGGCTAAGTTCAAATGCGGCCGCAAATTTTGTCAGCATTGTCTTGATAAACTGAAAACAGAAAAAGGATTCAACGTGGACAATCCGGAAGGTCTGTGTCCCCAGCATTGCGACATTAAAGGCCCGTACTCAAAAAGAGCAATTGTATTTAAATTCGACTTTGCAAAGTACATGAATTTGTGTCAGCATTATTATTACGAGGCTGCAACGTTTGTAACATTGAATGGAAGGTTTTTTGTTGAAGCTGTATGTTGTTTTCTTCTTGGCAAAAACAAAATTCACAACAACTATAAAAATTTAGGAGAAGCGATAAAATGTCTCTTTGAAAATGGAAATGTACTTGACGATGAGCAGCGATTAAAAATCAGTTTCAAGACAATTCAAATTCACAGTAATCAAAATGGTGCTCACTATACGTATGGCCAAAATAAAGTAGTTGGGGCAAAACCCGGAGGTAATACTAGCAGGAGAGAAGTTGTGGAGGCTATTTACACCATTGCCTTATTCCTTCACAGGAAATATTTTCAGATCAAAACGGCAGGCACATGCTTCAATCCCAAGTGTGAAAACTCGTATTTTGAAACAAAAGTTGATCCAGGATACCGTCCCGGAGCTAATAACTTCGATCTGTGCGAAAAATGCAGTGGAGAGACCAAATTCACATTTGTATGCTGTGTATGCAATACTGAAAAATCAGGCGATAAACTTATCAATCCAGGTGCTGATCCAAATTTTCTTTTATGCAAAAGGTGCTTAATAGAAGAACATGAAAAATTTGATAACAAAGAACTGGCTGTTAAATTTAAAAAAACAGAATTTTTCGAAAAGCACGTAATGAAAACGGAAAGATTATTTTTTTGTAAGAATAAAAGATGTTATGCCTTAGCTGCCCAGCCGAAGCATCCTGATCCTGCTGAGGAATGCTCTGAAGAAGTTGAAGAACGTTTGGAAGTATTAAAACATCTAAAGTACGAAGTGTTCTCAAGAAACCAATTTTACTTTAAAAAAACGATGAAATGCCCTGCGTGTACCGCAAACGATCAAAAGGATTACGCGAAAATACAGAAGAAAAAAATGAAGAAGAAAAAAGGAAAATAAGGAAGATTGAAGGCAAATGTTGTTGTTATATAGGTGTCGCGCGGTCAGTGGGGCTTGTGTTTTTATTATTATTAAAATGTTTATTTTAGGAGATCATCATCATCATTTTATATCATAGCTTTATTTATAAATCAAATCATCACGAAGTAGTCGGTGAAGCGATTTGGGTAGTGCTACGTAAATAGAACAACACGTGTGTGGGGCGAGACGCGTGGAGTAATTTTTATTTTCCGAATGAATATGATAAAATTAATAACTTCACACCAGATTTTACATTCATCTATCATCGGATAAAAACTCCAAAGAGACTAAAGAACAAAATTAACAATGCTCATGCCCAACTTGCCGGTTTTTTTCTGAGTCTTGCCGGGCACTACGATCGTTTTCTTCGGGGTCTGACCGCGCAAGACCTTCTCGGCTTCTGCAGATTTCATCACTGCGGCTTCTAGCAAACCTCGATCTCGGCACGACTCTATGGGAATCTCTAGTACTGCCCTTTTCTTACCCCCCACCTGGACTACGACGGTGCCGCTGTCCACTGACAGGGCGGAAGGGTCTACGTTGGGCCACGCAAAGGCGCTGCCAAGTTCACCATCCAGGCGGCGCAGAAGGGTTTCTGTCCTCTTTGGGGCAAACGGCATCAGCATGACCAACATCATTATGACCCCCTCTAATCGTTCGCGGCTGACCTGGGACGACACCTTCGCTGCTTTTTCCACGTCTGTCGAACTGAGCATGTTCGAAAGTTTCATCAACTCTGCGATGGTAACATTGAACGCGTTCCCTGCCTCGAACCGGCTTGTCACGGACTGGATGGTGGAGTGCACCTCACGGCGTATGAATGAGGCCGTCTCGTGAACCTTGCCCCCGTCGTTCTCCCCCATTTCCGCTCCGTTCGATTCAGAATGCACCTTGTCTACCAACTGCTCGATGCGCCCCAACCACCTGGCCTGTCCCGCAACGGCGCTCTCGTCCCATTCCAGGGCCTGCTCTGGCGGTGCGACAAACATGGACGCGAGCCGGGTCACGTCCGAACCGTACTGATTGACGACCGTCTCCGGGTCCACACCGTTGTGTTTCGATTTTGACATTTTCTCCCACGCAACGACGGGCACGCTTGCCCCTCCGTGCTCTTCAGGGTCCCGCAGGGACGGCATTCCCTCGCTCTCGTTCTCATAGTCCAGTTCGCCCGGCAGCAGATACCGTCCAGTCTCCGGGCACTTGAACGTTTTCCCCAGCACCATCCCCTGGGTCAGCAATTTTTTGAACGGTTCAGGATTGGACGCGTACCCCGTGTGCCACAAAAACCGTTGCAAAAATCGAGCGTACAACAAATGCATGACAGCGTGCTCGATGCCCCCGATGTACGTGTCCACCGGCATCGTCTGCGCCTCGGACTCTTTAGAAAATGCTTCCGCTGTATTGGCCGGGTCACCGTACCGCAAAAAATACCACGAGGAGTCGACAAAAGTGTCGAGGGTGTCCGGGTCTCGGCTGCAATTCGCTGCCCCGCACGAGGGACACGTCACATCGTTCCAGCCCGGGCTCTTCGACAGCGGTGTCTCCAGGGCCTGATCGTCCCGCGAAGGCTCCGCGGGCGAGTCTTCCCCAGCGATCAGAGCGCTGTCGCTTGGCAGCACCACCGGCAAGTCTTCCTCCGGAACCGGCACCGGGCCGCAGGCTTTGCAGTGAATGATGGGAATGGGCGTTCCCCAAAATCTCTGTCGCGACACTGGCCAGTCCCGCAGCCGAAACTTCTCCGTCAGCCGTCCCGCACCGTTCTCTTCCAACTCCGCGGCGATGTTAACGATTGCCTTATCGGAGCCCATGCCGGAGTAAGTGCCGCTGTTCAAGAGTTTCCCCTTCCCCGTATAGGCCTTGTCGTCGACGTCCGAAGGGTCGCCGAGGGGTTCGACGACCGCCTTTGAGTCGATCCCGTGAGACTCTGCAAACACGAAGTCCCGGTCATCGTGCGCCGGGACCCCCATGACGGCACCGTCCCCGTACTCGTCAATGACGTAGTCTGCAACGTACACGGGGATGTCTTTGCCCGTCAACGGGTGGGTTGCGTAAACCCCCAGGAACTTTCCTTTTCCAGATCCATGGCCGTCACTCCCGTCCGCCCACCGGTCACTCTCGCACTCTTTCAGAAATTTCAAAATGTCCTCTTTCGACGAAGCTTCAGCTCTCTCGAGCGCAAACTCAACCAACGGGTGCCCCGTGGAAACGGCGAGGAACGTGACCCCGAAAATGGTGTCGAGGCGGGTCGTGAACACTTGCAACGGCTCAGGCACCGAGTCGGCGTTGACATCGAACAGCACGCTTGCTCCGGACGATTTACCAATCCAGTTGCGCTGCATTTGGCGAACTTTCTCCGGCCACCCGTCCATGGTGTCTAAACTGACCAAGAGCTCCTCCTGGTATTCGGTGGTCTTGAAAAACCATTGGACCAACCGCCGCTTCTCCGCAATCGCCCCAGACCTCCACGATTTCCCGTCGCTGTCGATCTGCTCGTTCGCAAGGACAGTCTTATCGACGGGGTCCCAGTTCACCTCCGACTCCTTCTGGTAGGCCATACCATTTTTATACATTTCCAGGAAAATCCACTGCGTCCACTTGTAGTAGTCCGGCGAACACGTCATGACGCCCCTGCCCTCGTTCGCTTCCTCTGCCCAATCGAACTCCAGCCCAATCGCATCCATCTGTTTCCGCATCGAGTCTATGTTTGACATGGTCCACTTTGAAGGGGACACGCCACGTTCCATGGCCGCATTTTCGGCAGGCAAACCAAACGCGTCCCACCCCATAGGGTGAAGGACCTTTTGACCCTTCAAACGCCAGAAGCGAGCCAGGCAGTCGCTGATCGTGTACACGCGCACGTGGCCCATATGCAGCTTTCCGGACGGGTACGGAAACATGGGAAGTATGTACCTGGTCTTGTCCCGCTCCCTCCCCGTACCCATCGACTCTGAGGAAGCAAACCAAGCCGTCCCAGAACGGGACACGACGCTACTGCGAGGTCGACCCCACAAACAACGGACTCGTGCAGATACACTCAGCATGTTCCAAGTTGCACAGGGTGCACAAAACGAAAAACGAAACAAGAACTACCCTCCACAGTAACCAAAAACACGCTGCACTCAGTAAATCAACCACAACTCTTTTATTTGTGAATAAAATAAACAAACGGCGAGATGTTGCTCAGTCGTTCAAAATCTATGTATATAAGTTCTTATTGATAATTTACCAAATGTTGTAAAGTATAAAAAAGAAACCTCTAATGACGAAGTTGAATGAATCGATGTGCGGCCACCATCATGGTTTTATAAATATTTTTGGAGAATCCTCTTCTTCTCCGTCGGTCCTCTTTTTTTCTCTGAAGAAGAATTGACATTAGAAGGAACACAGCAAAGGTAATGTAAAAAGTGACATATTGCGAAGGTCAAGTATCTTTGGCGCGGAATTGAAAAACGGCAACTGACTTTGTGTTAACTATTTCAAACGAAGAGATCTTTATGAAAAAAGGATCATTTTTATAAATTTAAACCGCCAAAAGTGCTTTTTAATATACAAAAATATGCCCATACAGTTTGTTGCTCAAACGCCAACAAATGAATACGTGTTTGTTCGAGCGGGGTTTGGTCCAAATCGTCCATTTCACAAAAAATTGTCCCTAGGAACCGAATTTCCAAGTCATTAGAGGCCAAACAATTTATAAACGTTCGTTCAGGGGCGAACGTCGTGGGCGGAACGATTGCCTGATCTAAACTTATGCAATTAGGCGTCCCTCTTGCTTTAATTTGTCATTTTCTGGTAAGACGCTTCCATACTTTGAAAATCGAGTTGGATTTTTTTTCGCGCCAAGGACACTGACAACTTTATAGAACAGGTGTATACCATGGCATTTTACTTAAAGAAAAACAACGACGGTCGTGTTGTTTTTTTTGCTCACAGCTTCGGTATTTTCGATGTTGCACGTCTGAAAAATAGTATTTTACTATTATACATGACATTTTTTGTACACTGTGTATTAAATTTACTTGATTATATATTGTAATATATATACGATGATCTTTCCCCATGCACCCTTCCAGTTTCCCGGACGACGCGACCCGCTCATCCGAACTTGCTACCCCTACTGGTCTGCCACCGTTTGGCGATGAAGCTGGTTCACAACACTCCCATTGAGGAACAGCAGCTTCCCACACGGCAAAAGCGCTTTCACGATGGACACAATGTCTTCGACGGAGTCATCAAAAATACTGAGGTTTTCAGCAACGCGTGGGTTGTTGAAATGCTTGCTTAGGACGGCGACAAACATGGATATCCAAGTGGACGCCATGACCAGATTCTCCTGGGGGTCACAGACCAGCGTGTATCCGCAGCCCAAAATCTGCCTCCAGACTAGAATTTTCGCGGACGCGCACAGCGGACCACGGGGCAACCTCGTAATGCCTTCCTCCGCACCCCCTCTAAAATTACTCGAACTGTTCGAGTCTAGCTTCTTCGCACTCGCACCGCTCCCTCCATCCTTGGCCCCGCCAGGACTGCTCGCCCCGTCAGGATTTCGCAAAGACAGGACTCGCAAGATGGAGGGCAGCTGGAAAGCGCCACTATTGCTCGTAGACGGCGACGAGATCATCATACCGCCAATATCGCCAATCCCTTCCGTGAAAGAGGATATGCCAGACGTCGACTTGGAGGAAGCCGGGGTCCCCGCCAACGTTTCTAACTCTTTGAAACCGTCGGAGTGTCTGCTTGCCATCCGAAACTGAAACTCTCTATTAACAACCGCTACAAAGTGTGCCGACCTCTCCTGCATCAGACGGTCGTTGCCTTCCGGGGTAAAGAATTGGGAGTACAAAGGCCTTGCATTCTTATCGCACGTGTGTATCAAAAAAGCATATACCATTGGAAAACGGCACACTATATATATTATACCAAGACAGCAACTCAACTCCGTCCCATGAAGAATTGAAAAAACAAAACAAACAAACGTTAAGGTGGAGTACAAACGATAAGAAGGAATACAACAATAACAGTTCGTTCGTCAGTCTCTATCCTGTGCTAGACTTTCTTATTCTTCCGGTAGATACAATATTTACACTAAAAACCGATACATGCAGGTGTGGATGGATGGTATTACCAAGAAGGTATAAATAATAACAAAAAATTACAAAATAATAATAACAACTGGCATGCTCACAGCTAGGCGGCAGAGAAATTCAGAAGAAAGCTGAAGAGAAGAAGAGAAGAAGAAGAAAAAAGAAAAGAAGAAAAAAAAGATAGAAGAAGAAAAGAAGAAAGAAGAAAAAAAGGAAGAAGAAGAAAGAAAGAAAGAAGAAAGGAAGAAAAAGAGAAGAATGTTGTTTTTATGCGGCGGCTGTGTTAATTCTAATGCTGTGTATATGTTAGTCTAATTAGAAAATAATATTAAAATATTTTTTAGAAGACGAATTGCTATTATTTTAACATCACACAGCATCAACAAAAAACAAAAAATTGTTTCTCTTCTCTCCCGATTAAATCTCAATTCTTCTTCTTCTTCTTCTTCTCTCTGGAGACGCCTCCTCCCCTCCTCCTTGCCTGCCTTTTTTTGTTTGTTTTTTGTACCAAAATTTCTAATTAAATATTACCAACACGAAGGATGATGTTTATACAAAGACGTTTGAGAATAATGCTTATTAATTCATGAAAATATACACTCAACATGAGCATGAATACACCGTAATCCGTAACATTCTTAGGGTGACGATAACCGTCACGGTTTTTCATCGTTATTTTTTACCAAGTGGACGAACGGAGTTTCTTGTGCCTCGTGCCTGCTCTGTTAGTTCTTCGCAAGTTTCAAAGCATAGCATGGCGGGGAAAGGTGAATTGAAAAGGGCTCTTTTGAGGGTCATTCCGACAGGGTTTGTAGTCGGTGCTGCGATCGAGCTGTTCATGATCAAAGTGAACATTGGCAATGTAAATTTTTATGATACTGCAAAGCGAAAGGAGATGGAGAGGCGCATCGAGCTGCAACAAAGAGGGCAGACCGAGGAATCACACTACCCGGACCTGTGGGCAGATAGGAAAGTAGGCGAGCGCCTGCCGCCCCGGAGCAAAAAGGAGTAAAAATTCTTAGCGCCATGCCGAGCCTCATTTTTGAACTTCCATTGTGGATAAGCGGCGGGATGCTAAGTTACAAGGTATCGTGGTACACAGCTGTTTTACTTTTTAATATATTAGAGAGTTATTGTTCATTGGAATATAACTCCTCAGTGATTGACAACCAACGAAACAAAATTAAAAAACCAATTTAGGATCAGGGTTGGAACCGAAATCGTAATTGGTATAAAATGAGAGTCTTAAAGCATTTTTTTAGAGAGTTAATGAAATTATCGCAAGATTTCCAGAAGAAGAAGCTTTAAGATTTCTGACTCTTTCCTTCCCTAACGACCGCCCACCGCGTTCTGCTTTCTTCTCCCCACCCTTCTACTTTACTAATCTTAGTGGCGGACCTTGAACGCATTCAAGACATGGATTTCTGTGGCCACCTCTTCAACTTTGGACCTCCACCTATCCTTGCAACTGTCGACGAACTGCTGCAGTCCATGCTCTATTGATCGCGCCCTGGACCGTAGGGGCGTGCTTGAGCGCTCCGTGGCCAAAAATGGATGCAGCAGGCACTCTTCCGCGGACAACCTTTCGACAGGGTTTACTTTCAGCAACTTGTCAATAAGGTCTTTCGCCTCTGGCGAAATAAATTTCCACTCTTCGTCGTCAAAGGAGTACTCCCCTTGTTGGGCCCGCTGAATGATCACATCGTCCGACGAGCCTACCTCCGGGTCAAAGGGGTGGTAGGCGCACAGCATGACGTACAAAATCACGCCGAAACTAAACATATCTGCTTTATAATCGTACTTTCGCCTTCGGGTAACCTCCGGCGCCGTATAGGCCCAGGTCCCACAGACCGTCCGGGCTTGCCGTTTCTCGTCCAAAATACGCCCAAGTCCGAAATCTGCGATTCGAAGAGAGCTCTCTGGGTCGTTCTTGGTCTTAAGCATAATATTTTCAGGCTTCAAGTCGCGATGAATGATGTTTTTCGCGTGCAAAAATTGCAACGCAGAGCAGACGTTCCGCATGTGCTTCCGGGCGGACTCCTCCGAGTACGCCCCGTTCTCAATGAGCCGGTCGAACAACTCCCCACCCTCGCACAGTTCCATAACAATGTGCAGCTCGTTGGATACCAAGTAGACGTCATGAATGGCCGTGATTGCCGGGTGGGCCCCAACCTTTTCCAGTATTTCAATCTCCTTCCTCAGGGTTGCTTTCTGCTTGTTGGATTCCCGGACCTTGATAATCTTTACGGCGACTTTCTCCGACGTGCTCTGAATGACCGCTGCGCGGACCTTTGCGAAGTGGCCTTTTCCCAAGGTCTTCCCAAGTATGTATTTCTGACTTATATCGCGCTGCGAGCTGGGAGCTTGGTCGAGCCTCCCGCTAAGACTCTTTGACATTTGCTCTCTAGAGAGCTCGCTCGTCGCACCACCACCGACAAGCTTCGGCCCTTCCGCACCAGCGGCTTTTTTCTTTTTTCTGGAAAACTTATTCCCCATATTGGTGTCCTCGATATAGCGCTCGTCGAAAACAAAAACGAACAAAACGAATAACGCGATCAAACAACAATCTTTTTCTTTGCAGGCGACCAGTGAAACGGTG
>JACKZZ010003173.1_pt1 | contig 12697 bp, 6 predicted proteins | sample 8027871 | NCBI WGS metagenome assembly JACKZZ01 (sample SAMN15724774, study PRJNA655200) | protist metagenome | isolation source: fluorescence activated cell sorting (FACS) single amplified genomes of... | place: USA: West Boothbay Harbor, Gulf of Maine | collected 2000-07-19
TCTGTATTTGTGGATATTGGTGTGCTTGAGGATGCACAATGAATATTTCGTACATCAGCACTGCAATTGGCTAGAGCTTGTTCGATGTAGCTAACAGAGTCATAAAAGTCTTGAAGCTCATTCAGAACATTCAATACAAGAGGATCTTCAAGTATTTTATTAGTAATAGCACTAGCACTAGCACTAGCACTAGTACTAGTACTAGTATCATCATCAGTAGATGTACTACCGTTGTCATTATCCTTATCCTTGTTCTTGGCATTTTTCTTGTAATCAGCACTGGCTTCATCGTCATGGCCCTCGTCAGCATCAGCTTTTACTTCACTGTTATTGTTGCTGCTATCGTTAGCGTTATCGTTATCGTTATCAATACTGCTAACTGGGTTGGAATTACATGTATGAACGAATGCGGCGCTCTGTGTGTCCTCTCCATTTGTGCAATTATCAACATCAGCTTCGTGTGTACCATCACTTCCTTCAATATACTCAAGCTCACTTTCGTTGTCATTGTCATTGTCATTGTCATTGTCATTGTCATCATCATCATCATCATCAAAGAATGTGTTCTTTTTAGCTTGGATTTTTCTTTCCCTTTCCATTTCCATTTCTTTTTCCTCTTTTTCTTTTCTTTCATTTTCTCTGTCTTTCATATTCTTCAATAATATATTCATATTCACTTCATTTAACTTAATGTAGCTACTTCTCATGTTCAACGGCAATATTCCATTACTCAGATCATGCAATGAATGATTGGAATTTAACTTTAATATAAATAAGCTGATTATTGTATATAACAATGGTTCCAATATATATGTTGAAAAAAGCACTTGTGCACTACTGCATGTTGATGGAATTGCCTGGTACCTTTTTGAAGTCATCATAAATAAACGCATTATTTCATAGGGACCACTGTAGCAATAAGGTTCATTTCTATTTCTATTTCTATTCAATTTTTGTAAAAAATGCTGTGGTTGTTTTGAAACCACCGATGATTGTGGATATGACTGATTATTATCAGTACCACTACCACTACCACTACCAGTGAATACAAATGCAGAACTATAAATTTTACTAAACAATCCGACAGTTCCAGAGATACTAGTCAAACCTCTTTCACCATTACCATTTCCATTATCATTACCATTATCATTACCATTTCCATTATCATTACCATTATCATTACCATTACTTAAGATATTACTCCTTAAATTAAAAATTTCATAAACTTTATTTCTTATAAAATTAGTATCTGCTTTCACCCAGGAAATGAAAACAGGTTGAGCTGAGCAAAAAACATCAATATTTGAATGAGATAAAGATAAAGATATTGATGGCACATGTACATGTACAACAATAGTCAACAATGAACGAAAGGACTTATCTAATTGCATTGTTCTTTCTATTAATTGCATTATAAATTCATGTTGCTTCTTATGAGACAAACCGTTATTACTGGTTGTTATTAATAAAATTTCTGCAAGATGTGCTTGAAAGAATCTGATGCATTTATTAAGCAAAAACTGTTTACTTTTCATTCGAAGATTTTCAACAGCTGTTGTTGCTATTTTATTTTTATTTTTATTTTTATTGTTATCATATTGAGAATTTTGTATTCTAGGTAACCCTTGGAGAACAAGTTCAAGATATGTGGTACCATCTTTTGTACCTGCACCAGCAGCTGTGTGGGATGTAATCTGTTGACACAAATCAGAAAGTAAGTGAGCAAATGATTTGCAATACTGAAATGTCCAAAGAACTTGTCGCTTGCTCCCACCTGTACCTGCACCCTTATCATCCACTGTAGATGTAGATGCAGATGCAGATGCAGATGCAGAGGTCCTCTCACCATTTACATCACTGCTAACACCATCATCAGTACCTCTTTCTGTAAATCCAAATCCTCCTCTTGCTTTTTGTAAATGAAATCTAAATCTTCCCCACAATGGCGATAAAGCTTCATCAATAGAATTTATATATTTACTTTCAACTGCAATAGTTGGTTCTGTTATTATTACAGGTAACATTGATAATAGATTATAAGCTTGTAACCAGTCACGTGTTTCTATTAAAAATAATTGCCATATTTCTGCATGACTCATACTCATACTCATACTTTTATCCTGTTTTACATCATTTATTTCACCACTGTTATTACTATTACTACTATTACTACTACTACTTCTACTAAGAATATCTTCAAACTGTGTGGTAAAGAGGTTTAATATAGAAGCTTTCATTTCATTAACTGTTGACAGGAGTATTTGAAACAATTTTGATTTCTTTGGTAACAATGATAATGTCTTCAACTGTGATTGTGATTGTGATTGTGATTGTGATTGTGATTGTGATTGTAATTGTGATTGTTCTTGTTTTGGTATAAGTGTGAAGATTTTGTAAACATGCATAGGTACTGAGCGTATAGCAACCAATTGAGCTTGTTTATTCTCTGCATTAGTACTATTCATATTCGGAATATCTGCATTGCTATTGCTATTACTATTACTATTACTATTACTATTGATTCTTGGTAATAACGACTCCAGATCTTTCACTGCTTTTGCCATATCCATTAATTTTATGGTTAAATTTTCATTTTGATATTCTTTCATACGTAAATACATTCCATTTGATAGAAGTGTATCACATTCTTTTTTTGTTTTCATTTCATATTCTTTTATCATTGAATGCTGTTCAGCATTGGTTGTAACTATTGCAGAATGTTCAGATAGAAGCTTTTTTGAGATTTCCTTTAACTTCGATAATGAGGACAAATCTTCATCATGCCCATCTCCATGAAGAAAGAAATCTTTGATTCGCGTGTGTAGCATAGCACCTGAGTTGATTTTCACAGACTTTCGAAACTTCGTTTCGAAGAGAAAGCAACGAGAACATTCAATCGAGTACATATAAAATAGTGGGAATTGGGTTCCCCCTTTTAATAACCTTTAGGTGGATAAAACTTGTTTTGAACTAAAACCATACCATATCAAAATTAAAAGTTTTGGTGTTTGATGTAAAAAACAAACACCTAATTTAGTGATTATTTGGGTTCCCAATTTGCATCTAGACAATTTTATTTGTATCTAATTAAGTAATACGTTAAGGGTTAGGGTTAAAATGGTTGATAAGTTGCAAAGTTTTGAAAATCTGAGCTATGAAATGGAAAGTTGGATATTTTCAATATCCGTTTTTGCTGCAATTTGTTCAGGTATTGTAGTTTATACTGCATTTAAGTTTCCTGTAATGTGGCGAAATAAGATTTATATGCAAATGCTCATTATTGTCAGTGCATGTCAATTTATAGCAAGTATATCAATAGCATGGGGGTTTCCTAATTCTTTATTTTGGTGTTCTTCACAAGCTATGATATCAATGTATTTTTTTAGAGCAGGTTGGATATGGTCACTAATAATGATATTTCAATTAAGATATTTAGTGATACATGGAAAAATATATTTTACTATATATACATTACACATGATTATATGGCCATTTAATTTATTATTGAGTATTTTACCATTAATATTTGGTGTACCATATGGTACAATAAATTCATTAAGAGGTTTAGCAATGTGTGTCTTTCCTCTCACAAATAAATATTTTTATGAAATGGTAAGCGCAACATTCATAGGACCATTACAATTAACAATAGTATTATTAATATTTTTTTCTATATCATTATATATATTAGTCAGAAACTTATATAAAACATCTCTACATTATATATTAGTTACATCTGTGGCTACATATCCAGTATTAATGATTACAACATGGTTACCTTTCTTAATTATCTATTTTACATATTTTCAAAAAAAAACTGATATCATTATTGATAATAATAGTAGTATTGATGATGCATTTTTAAATGATCCACATTTTATGAAAGGATACAAGCAATTCATGTCAGTATATGCGTGGACGTCATGTGAACCAGTATTTACTTCATTCGCATTTTTTTTTAATTCATATGAAGCGAGAAGACGATGGGTAGATTGGTGGAATGGTACAAATGAAGATCAACACCAAATACGCTTTAATAGTACATCTACTGCCACATCTAGAACTACTAGTCATAAAAGTTCAATAATCGTAGCAACTAACAAAATAACATTACCACGCGACTCGTCTTTTGCTCATAATAATAATAATCATAATAATAACAATAATAATTATAATAATAATAGTAGTATTTATTTTGATGAACATGACGACGACGAAGAATTAATCCAAATAATTCAAGGTGAAAGGAATAATTTTAGTGAAAGTAGCAGAAAACGGGGTGGTGCTGGTTATGGTTCTAGTTCTAGTTCTAGTTCCATTTCCATTTCTAATAGTGTAAGAGGCCATAGTATGACAATCAATGAAACCGAAACTGAAAATGAAACTGGTAATAATGTAGATTCTCCTGTACATCGTCCTACTTTATCTTCATTAAAGGCTCCAATCACAGATACTCAAAACCAGAGACCTTCAGAGATAATAAATAAGAAATCTGCTGATGCTGATGTTGATAGTACTGGTAACAATAACTTGTAAATGAGATCATCATGTTCTCTAACATGAGTCACAAAGTGGTTAGTCGCATATTTCACAACTGCTGTGAAGAGAAGAATGTGAAAATATAGTTAAGTCAGAAGTCATAGTCATAAAATAATCAAGGTAAAAGCTGAATTGAATGAAACTAGTTTGTATTATTTGTCTTTAGTTTGGTATTTGTAACATCAACAAATAGAACGGCTCATCTTCCCCATCTTTACATACATTTACATTACATTTACAACTATAATACCAAACATTTCAATCTATAAACACATCAAACCAAATAAAATTATACTTCTTACTTCTTACTTCTTACTTCTTTCTTCTTATGGACCGTGGATTGCTGAAAATGTCTCTGTCTCATTCTCATTCTTTATCAAAGTCTCATCCAAATTTGAATTTGAAATAGCTTTTCTTGGTGTTCCTAAAGAACTGATAATACTATCATCAGGGAAGTCTTGTTCTTGTTCTTGTTCTTGATCACGATCACTAGTATCCGTATCAGTATCAACATCAACATCAACATCAACATCAATATTTAGATTCACATTCATATTTCTTTCATAATCATTCTTATTTACAGTAGTAGTAGTATAAGTAGTATGAGTAGTATCCGTAATATTTCCAAAGCATAAAAATTGATACAAAAATAAATATATTCTTCCAAGTTTATATTTTAATAATAAATTATACCAATTTCTCCTTGCTTCAGTACCATTTATAAAATACACACATCCATTAAAGAAACCATCTAATGTTGACCATATAGCTATCAGATTAGAAAAATTTAATGATGCACCTTGTCTTGTTGTCTCTTTACCGTTATCTATGATCAAATAATATAATGATTCAATTGATACTGGTGTCCAAACTAATATCATAAAAACTGGATACATTAACGCAGACCATTTTAATTCATTGGTCTTCTTATACCGCAATTCTGTTATTGTTACATTTATCTGTTCCTTCAATTTTTTAACATGTTTAAATATTATGATAGTATCATATATAAGATACAATATCATGCACCAACAGTAAAGCATAAAATTAATAATTTCATCATTAACATAATTTTCTTTAGTACTGTAACTAAAACAGATTTGCTTACCTTGTAATTCTTCAGCATTACCATATTTGATATTAGTTAAATATGGTATTGTAATTGCTATAATTTGAAATATGATATAGAAAATTATTGCTTGGTTCAATGTAAAACCTAACTTGCCTGTAGTTAAAATTAAACGCAATTGATATGATATCAACACAACACCGAACCAAGAACCCTTTGTTCCTGTATTGATTAATACACTTTGGATCGTGCAAAATATACCATAAGGATACCCCATAATTACTCCTAGTGATGATATAAAATTGTTAAATGATATCAGTAAAATAATCTGACTAAAAGACTTATTTTTAACCATTGATGGAAAAAGGTAACCTGTGAGCAACACGAAAGCAGATCCGATGAAGGATGCCACCCCAGCTAACACTGAAAACGCATGAGAGACCGACATCAAATCTAAAAATTGGAGTGTTGATCTCAGGGGATGAACCTTGATAGAACAGTGGCTCTTGAACAGGATCCCACTCTTCTACTTCAGCAAGTTTTCGACGGATTTCTTCGTGGTTTATTATTGGAGAAAAAAACTTGTCTTGTTTTATTGCCGAATTTAAATTTAGAAACAATACGAACTTTGATCCAAATTTCACATTCAATTCAGCTCAACCCAGCAACCCAGGAATAACTCAAACCAGGAATCTTTCGGAAAATCTTCAAAAGAATGAAAACACCTTATGATGAGATGATGGTAATTGTGAGGGAAAAGGAGAATTGTACTGGACTATGTAGCATGCAAGTTTCTGGATTCCCTCCTCAATCCTTCTATGAAGACTTTAACAAAAATAAAAAGGAAAAAGATCCTGCTCTTGATTTTTTGTGCAGTTTCTCTCGCGATGATGATTATGATTATAATGAAGATGACGACGATGACAATGAAGATGAAGAACCAGATTATGACTCTTATTATCGTACTTTGAATCAGTCTGAAGTGGACACTATCAAATTTGTCTTTGTACCAAAACATACTCAAGATCGCATTGATACTTTCGTTCAAGAGCTTGTTGGTGAAAACTGTGGATTTATGAGTGGTTTAAATGGGGATAGTTCTCGTCAGATTTGTACTATTAATCAAGCATTAAATGAATGTGCCAAGCTCTTGGGAAATAAAGGTGGTATGAATTGTATGCATTTTTTTGAATTATATGCTGTTACCTATGCTTCATTTCAAATTGATTGGTGGTTTGTCACATACAACCATGGTAATGGGGGTGATGAAATTGTAGAGATTGCTGATACATTATCAACTCTATGGACATATGCATTACAACCTGATTTCTGCACAGAAGCAGGTATTGATCAAGACAATCGTCAAGGTTTTATGGCTCTGTTGGATAGGTACAATGCTGAAGATTGGAACACAGACAAACTTAGCAAAATGGATACGCTCTACACCCCAGACCAGGCTGAACAAATCCATATTACATATGACTAAGTAGTGGAAGGATAAGTGTAGGGCAGTGTGAGTGAATATCAGTTGTTGTGTGTTAGTACTTGTCACTTTTAGTAGTGCTGGTCACAAATTAAAAATAATATATACAAACTATTCATTCTATTCAGTCTTCCCTTTTCCTTTGTGTTTCCTTCTGTCATTGCTTTTGCCTCTACGCTTGCTCCTATTCTTGTCCTTGTTATTGTCATTGTCCTTGTGCTGTTCACCTTCGCCTAGATGAGTGACTTCACTCATCCTCATACAGTGACCCTGTTGCCGCCTCCACAATGGAGATATGAACCAAAGAAGTGCAGAAAATACTGCAATAACATATAAAACTGCTAATCTCTGTTCAATCCATTCTAATTTGGTTTCCTCTATTAATTTCAATTTCATTAAAGCAAAGCAAACTAAGTTTTCACAATTACTAAAAAACATCAATCCAAAATTCATAAGATTCCAATAATCACATCGAGTGATAATAGCAACTTTTGGTAACATATCAACAACACAATAATAAAAGGCAACCATCGCAAGGAAAGTTGTTCCACTTACAGAAAATCTTCCACCTAGATCCTTAGCATCAACAAGAAATGACATACATTCCATTAGCATAAGCATTACAGACACTATAGCTACTCTCATAAGATATGAAAAGGGATCCCTCCTCACTGTAATTTTTAGTATAGCATGTGGATATTCACAACTTTGAGCTTCATATCTATTCATGTAGGAATAAGAAAATCCTTCTACTGCAGTATCTACATTAATAATTTCAAATTCAGATAATCCTGGTCCACCACGTGCGGCCGGTGATACCGTCTTATTAAAATCTTGCATTTCTTTTGTCCATATGAATTGTAAATCTTTAGTACTCCATTCATTACTGGTAAAACGACATTCTAATATACTTGTATCAAATGGGAATTCGACAAGATTTAATGGTGAACGAAGTTCTGGAAAAAATTCACAATATTCACATATTACTGGACGTTTACGTAAGAGTGCAATATTAATAGATTTTTCAATAGATGGAGTTGCATCTGCAATACTATTAACTAATATGAGTTGTGGATTAAACATACTCTCTAATGGTTTATCTTCAAGATCTGGACGCAATGAGAAACCACCTGTCCAGTAGTTGGCAGTAGATGTACTAGTAGTATTACCATCTGCATAAAGATTGGGAATACTCTCATCTACTAATGCACCATCATCTACCCAATCTAATGTCACCTGCATCTTTGGTTTGAAAGTGAAAGCCAGCGTATCAACTACTGGAAGGTCAGCAATGTAGACATTGATGAGAACTTTGAGTGGACCTTTTGTTTCTATGTCATATCCAGACATATCAGGTGTAATAGCGTCTATGTCATAGTCATGCTGCAATGGCCATCCTCCTTCTGTATCCACCTCTGTATCCACCTCTGTATCCACCTCAAGAGAATCCTTCTCCATTTCTAAACTTTGCTTTGGATTGCGCCTGGTTTGCATCAAAAAATCAAATTTACTTAGTTAATGGATATTGTCTCATAGATGATCTAGTTTTTCAGATCCTTTCCCCATTCCTTTTTGAAAACACTCCACTCCAAGCACTCCGCACTCCGCACTTCTCCGGTTTGCACATTATGGACATTTGCAAACACGTTCACGAACTAATTTATCATTTACCTCGTTGGGTACTCTTGTCTTGCTCTTTTCTAAAAAAGTTGAAAGATAATATTTGTTATTGACTCTGTTTGAGGTATTAATAACAAGATTGATTTTAGTCCAAGATGAGTGAGGCCCCTGTAAGTGATGGAAGTGAAGGGCAACTTGGTAAATATAAGAAGTTGTTGACTTTGGCTCGTAGTAGCTTGGAAGCAAACCAAGCTTCACTCGCAAAAAAGGATGCTGAAATAACTGAACTTCAAAATATATTACAAGAAATGGGTGCAAAGTCCGCAATAGAGAAAGCTCGTAGAGGACGAGGAATAGAAAAAGGTGGTAGTAATAAAGATAAAGATAATGATAGCAATAGCAATAGTGAAAGTGTTAGTTTAGATGCAACTAGCATACCACGTCGTATGTTGTGTAGAGTAGATGTTGATGATGAAATATGGATTTTGACAGAATTTGAGGAAACAGGAATAGTTTCATCAAATGCTAATACACCAGGAAATGGTGGTAGTAAAAACAATAGTAATAGTAATGGTGCTAGCGTAAGTGGAAGTGGGTCCAGAATCAAATTGAAATGGCTGTCATTTCCAACAATATCGTCACTAGATGAATACATAACCCGAAAAACAAACAGTAATGGTGGTTTACCATTATCATGTCCAACACGCTGTTTAACATCAGAACAAAGTCATACAATTGAAACAACATGTACTAATAAAATCAATAAAATTGTTGAAGAGTTTAAAAGATATAAAGTAAAAATGGAAATTGCTCGAAAACAAAAAGATGCGGAACATACTCATATGTTGCTTCATAGTGCTACTATGGCTGGTAATAATAGTAATAATAGTAATAATAGTAATAATAGTAATAATAGTAATAATAGTAATAATAATATTGAAACCGGTAATGTTGCATCTTTATCCGTAGCGGTAGATAAAGCCTTATTTACTGCGCATACCCTTACTGACAAGAATAATGATCATAACTCGTCCTCATCCTCATCCTCATCCTCAAATACTACTCGTGAAATAAAAAAATTAGTCGCTGAATTAGAAATAATTAAAACTAATTTATATCATAATGAAATGAAATGGAAAAATGCATATGAAACTATTATAAAAGAAAAAGAAATATTGATAACACGTGATAGTGGGAATGTAATAGCATCCCAATGGAAACAACGTTACGATATATTATTAAATGAAAAAGAAGAATTGTATGAAAAAGTTCGAATATTAAGTAGTATTGATGGTAACAGCAATGGTAGTGATAGTGGTAGTGGTAGTAGCAATAACAATAGTTATGGTAATGATGGTAACAGTGGTAAAAAAAATGACATCATTCGAAAAACAAGCGGTGCTACCAATGAGCAACTTTATGTAGCATTAAAGGATGAATACAAAGATTATCGTCGTCGTGCTTCAGCCTTAGAACAACAAAGAGTCATGGAATTCGAAGAATTGAAATCCCAAATGTTGGAATTACAGTCACAGTCACAACCGTATACCAATCCAACTTCGTCATCGTTAATGAGTACAACCAACGACAGAAATAGAAAAAACCACAACAACAACATGAACATGAACAGCAATAGTCCAAATACTAACAAAAACAATGCTAGCAATAGTAATATTAACGGTAACATGATTGAAAGCAAAGGTATCTACATACGTCAAATGGTATTACAATATCTCTTATGTAAAGACGATGAATCCATTAAAAAAAATATAGAAAATGCATTAATATCAATTTTTCGATATGATAAGAAAGAAATGGAGATGATTGAGTCGAAACGTCAGAATCGGTCAGAAGAGACAGAATATGGGATTGGGATAGGTTATGGTTCACTTAGTGGATTATTGTCTGTGTTGCCAAAAATGAGTTGACTTGAGTTGAGCTGACTTCAAGTAAGAGGGAGTGGGAGTAGGAGAGGAGTAGGAAGAGCAAGAGAGAATGAGGAAGGTATTTGCTGTGAGAGTTTGTTTGTCCCAAATGTTTGTTAAAAAGATAGATAGCATATTTTATTCTACCGCCTGTACTGTACATATCTTACAAATCAAATTACATTTACATTTACAACTACAACTACAACTACATTTACAACTACATGTCGTCATCAGAAGAGGTTCCGTAACCTTCTGAAATGGAGTGTTCTTTTTCCTTGCCGTTGCCATTACCCTCACTACTACCATTATTATTTTTATTACACTTCAAGGTTGCCTTAATTTCTGAAAAAATCATGTTACTCTTCATGTTACTCTTACTGTTACTCTCACTGTTACTCTTGGTATCAAACCTGTGACCCCCAAGATCAAAATAATCCTCATGAATCTCAATCTCATCATCATCATCATCATCATCATCATCATCATCATCAGTAGCACCTTGTTCGTATTCTCGTATCGGTACATCTCTATAAGCTTGTGATCGACGTGACTGTAACTGTGACTGTAACTGTGACTGTGACTGTGGTGTATTCAAAATAGACACACCATTACCATTACCATTATCATTGCCATTGTCACAGTCACGGTCATTTCCAACATCAAGATCAGCATCAATATCACTATCACTAAGAATAGGATGGAACCCGATGGTCACCCCTTTCTTCTTAATCTTGTCTTTTACATTATTGGTACTTTTTGGAGAATTCGATAAAATTGAAACAGGTACACCTGCACCTGCGCCTGCACCAGCTGCAGCAGGTTGAGGATTAAAATTATATTTATAATTGCTCATTCTATTTTCATTATTATTTTTGTTTGGATTTGAATTTAAAATTTCAGTTTCTGTTTTTCCATATAGACGCATCATTGCCATATCACTTGCTGTGGTAATATTTTCTGAATTACATTTAGGAATAGGAACAATTAGTTCATTATCATTATCACCTGTGTCCGTGTCTGCATCTTTCTCTATTCTTTTTCCTTTTTCATTTCCTTTACCTGAATCATCACATATGTTGTCTATTGCATTTGCTGCATTCGCTTCGTTAACTCTTCTTTCGCGCTCTTGTTTCTTCTTTTTATTCTTAACAAGTTTTGTACTCAACTTAATTTGACTTCTCCACATCGAGTCCATTTCCCATGGTTCCCCACCTCCTTCACTACTAGCGTTAGTGTGATATGTAGAATCTGTTCTTTCCCTTGTTCCAGTTCTAGTAGCTTCACTATTAAAGGAGTTTGTAGTTGATTTATTCTCCCTGTTCCCTTGTCCTTGTCCTTGTCCTTGCCCTTCGTCTCTCAAATATAAATCGCCTCCAACTTCCTGACGCATACTCAGTACTCGTTTTCTATGTTCTTTTATTTCCTCCAATTTCAATTTATGCCATGTGTGATATTCTGACTGCAAACCTTTGACAGCTGTACGGAACCTCATCAAATCGGCTTCACTTTTACATCCTTTATATTTGGATCTTTCTATTGCTGTAAATGTCAATTTAGTGTCAGGTTTCAATGCGCTTCTTATTATACTTCCCACAGCACGTGATGGGATTCCCATTTTATCAATGTAAAATGGGGATTTTGCACCACCAGCTAAATATGCTAATCTTTGGAAACCAAACAATAACTGTTTACTATCAGCATAACTTAATGCCTCAAAATCTAAATATCTTCCACCGTCTGTACCTCCTAATATATGTAAATGAAAGCACCAAGCTTTATGTGATGCTTGACTATTACTATAAACAGTTTCTGACATATATTTATTTACTTTATATATTAATTTTATATCAAATTTTCGTAATAATGACCATTTATTTGTATTGTAGCATATACTTTTACAATCATCTGATAAAAATAAACATCTTTTAATTGATGTACCTGTAAATGTTAGTATGAGTATGAGCGAGTAAGAGTAAGAGTAAGAGTAAGAGTAAGAGTAAGAGTAAGAGTAAGAGTAAGAGACATGAAGGTAAGGTTAGTCTCTGATAGTAATGGTGA
>JACKZZ010009900.1_pt1 | contig 12679 bp, 5 predicted proteins | sample 8027871 | NCBI WGS metagenome assembly JACKZZ01 (sample SAMN15724774, study PRJNA655200) | protist metagenome | isolation source: fluorescence activated cell sorting (FACS) single amplified genomes of... | place: USA: West Boothbay Harbor, Gulf of Maine | collected 2000-07-19
TGATGGAAAGCAGTAGTCGAATTGCATCTTGCCCAAAAATGAAACGAAGAGTTCACTCCCTGGAAATTTTTGTGAGCAGTAATTTTGATAGCAAGCTGCAATTGTGAGTCCCGTGCAGTCTTGGAATCCGTTTCTCTCCATGCCCCCCTTATCGTAACATTGTAGACACTGTACGCCTGGTGTGCAAATGTACGTTTCCCCAGAATTGAAGACGCACCTCCGTATTGACTCAAGACAGCGGAGAGTTGTCGAGACATCATTACTGTCAGAGTCAACGCATCGAATGAGATTACCACCAACAGGTTCCAAACTCCGGTACTCTGACAGCCCTTCCTTATGGGCTCGCAATCCTACAGATTGGGTCTCCTCCTCACTCCTTATCGCGTCCTCATACTTAGCACGATCTTGGCGCATCGCCAACTCTGGCAATAGCAACCTGCCATCTTGACCGTAAAACGAACTCGTTAACTTAACGAAGGTGGACTCAGGACCACTATGATCACCGGGAAGTGGCCAAGGAAGCCATCCAGGCCAGTCAGATGCATAATCCCAGCCTACAAGCAGCCAAGGCCCCCATTCCGACGTCGGGTATGGGTAAGGTGGGGTCATAGAGCACGTGTCGTCCCAGCCCTTGCATCGATTTACAGTGGAATCGTACCAGGTTCCAGCTAGTTGACACAGCTTCTTTTTGCAATCTGTAATGGATATTTGTCGTTCGCAAATCGGTACTGACGGCTGTCCTGCGGTATTCGTAGGTGAGACACACAGAGGGTCGGGCAGTTTGGCGTAGATATAAATTGGATGATATTCATAACTGAGTATATCGAAAGCACAGATTTTCTCCCGATCCTCACACGTCAATCCGGTGTTTCCGTTTCTCAATTGCGAGATAATGCATGGACTACTTTCTTCCGTGTCTTGTGCGAGAATGCCTTCATTTTTTGCGAGATGAAACGCGCTATCTGCAGTAGAAGTACTTTAAAAAATATTGAAATATTGAGATCTTCCTGAAACCCATCTCTTTGAAGAATTTGAACAAAACTTCGACTCTTTTTAGTTTCTGATCCACGTTCATGTAGTTCAATCGATGTCGGCGAGTGCCAGTAGACGAGGGTGATGAATCAATTGGACGCGTGAGAAAGCCAAAAATCAAATTCACCAAAAAAATCTCTCGTTCCCTCGTTCCCTTAAACATCAGGCGCACTATCAAAGAAGAAACTACCCTGTTAAAATCAATCAACCCTGCAAGGCCTGCTTCTTCATCCTATTCTTGGCCTGTTTGACAAACTTCTGCAACTTCTTGAGCGTGGGCGTGTCGAGACTGTCAATGTCGAGCTCAATGTCCTCATCGTCCTTGCCGAGCGGGCCGCCGCTTTCCTGGATAATTTCAACGACCTTGACGATCTCATCCTCACCAAGGCAGTTGATGTCCTGGCCAAGCTGGCGCTTCTCCTGGTACGAAAGCGGGCGGACCTCCTTCTTGCGCTGCACAGGCGCGGGCGCGGCACGGGCGGGCGCAGCGCGCGGGTTGCCAGCAGGAGGAAGGCCGATGGCAGGCTGTGTACTCATTAGCATTGAGTGCTGGTTCTGCATGGCGTTCAGTTGCGTCACAAGCTGGAGCTGCTCCGAGATCTGGCTGAGCTGATTCTTGAGCATGGCGATCTCAGACGACTCGGCGCCGCCTGCAGGCTGCTGCTGGTGGTACGCGCCGCCGCTGGAGCGCTTCTGCTTCTTCTTGGAGCGCGAACGGTCGCGTTTTTCTTCGCGCGACGAGGGCGACAGCAAGTCCTCATCGTCAAACTCCTCGTCAGAGTCGGAGATCCCGCCGGGCTTGGTACTCTTTCGCTTGACACGGGAGCCCTTACGAGGCGGTGCGCGCAGCTTCTCTAGCTCGCGCTCCAGGATTACTAGGTGCTGGGCCGCCACCTTGTGCACGGGGTGAACAGGAGGGTTGAACTTCATGGCGTTCGAGAAAACTAGGCGAATATCGCCCAGGACCTGGTCCTCCGAGGAGTACTCGTCCGCGCGAAGCTTGGTCTGCACCGTACCCAGGTCCATCGGGTGCTTGATCACCTGGAGGTAGTTCGGGCAGTTGTGCGCCACCGGGTCCACCGGCACGGTGAACCACCCCATCTTGTCATTCATGATCACCTGGTGCACCAACTTGTGCATCTTGGGCATTTTCGTGTCCTCCCCGATCGTGTCCAAGTTGACCGGCTGCCGCCTCACGCGCTTCTCGCGCATCGCCGCGCCGCCCACGCCTGGTGTCACGGAGGGTTTGCGCTTCCGGTTCCGCTTCTCCTTTGGGATGTATGTGCGGTAGCAGTTCATCTCTTTCGTTTCTACGTTCAGCTTGCCCTCCAAGGTGAACTTGCCGAATGCGTTGCTCCCCGTACCCATGACGTTCATCACAGTGCCGTCTGCGGACGATGGGTCTTTCGTGAACTTGAACAGCAAATTCCGCTCTGCGTGCTTCGAGGGTGGCTCATCCTCCTTCAGTGACCCCATCATGAAGTGTCCGCTGTAGTAACTGTCGCGGTGCTGGGCGTCCCGGTCCGTTTGCATGTTAGCTGTTGCCGCAAACTTCATAAATTTGTAGTGGAAGTCGGACACCGTGCCACCTGCCTCGAATGCCTTGTCGTCCATGCCCCATTGTCCGATCCAGTTCGGGATTTGTCCTTCGCCTATCTTTAAGTGGCCTCGGAGAGCTGGTTTTAGGGGAGCTGCTGGTTTTACCTCCTCAACCTTTGGAGTTGGACCTTCCTCCGCCTTTTCCTCGTCCTTTCCAGCCTCTGCATCCTCGACCTTTCCATTTCCAGGCTCTGCATCCTCGACCTTTCCATTTCCAGGCTCTGCATCCTCAACCTTTCCAGCCTCTGCATCCTCGACCATTTCCTCGGCCTTTCCAGTCTCTGCGGTAGGACCCTCCTCGACCTTCGGAGCCTCCACAGGCTTCGCCGCCTCTGTCACCTTCGGATCCTGGTCCACATGCTTCTCTGCAGGATCCTCCATTTTAGCAGTTCCCTTAGCTTCCCCTCTCGACCCATTATTTACATTTCCTTCTCCTCCATCCGCCACAATACCCGTTGTCTCTTCGGCCGAATTTTGACCCGGAGTCTCCTCAGCACCTTCCATCTATAATATGGATCTTTTTCACGAGCGATTTACAAAAATTATTCTCTTTCAATTAAACTACCAATCAACTTAACGAAACCATCAAATCTCCTAACAATCGACCAAACTCGAGATCTCTCTTTATTTCCTCTTCCTCGAAGAATTTACTAGAAATGAAGACGGAAAACTTGTTCACTTATTCCCCTTCACAATCGAATCAAGAATTATCCCCCAATACTCAAAATTGAGGATGATTGGCATTCAAAAATTTTATGGAAGGAAATCAATCCAGGAAAAAAAAAAAAAATGAGATCCCATCCAGGAAGATTAAAAACTTAAAATATCGCGCTGGGGAATCTGAATCTGGATCTGATTAATACACTTATTTACATCTGCGTCTTTCCACCTGCCCTGAGAAGCAGCTCTCAGGAACCCTCCGGCTTGTCTTCCTCCACGGCGATCGAGAAGGTGCCATCCTGAAGCGAGCACTCGCGACGTGGGGATAGTGCTACAACCACGATTGGTGGGTCCTGGTTCAGACTGATCTCCGGGCGGTGGTTTTCTGGCGACTCTGAGCTTTCCTTCGCGCTTTTCTCCGGGTGTGGAGAGGGATCGTTTCTGGAGAGGGCTTGCAAGACAGCCTCTCTAATAGAGACTGTCTGCTGTGACTCTGAAGGTACCATCTCCTTGCTAGCCTTGTATAGGCGCGAGGGCAGGTCGCTGCCGGCTTTGCCAATTATTTCTGCGATTTCCGTGAGTACTTTTGCCATTTCTGAGGTTCAGTTCAGATCTTCAAGGGGAATCTCAGCTTTATCTGAGTCTCTGTCCCCAGCAGTGGTCCGTAAACGCTTCATCGTTAAGAAAATGTTTTTTTCGTTTGGGAGGCGGCCCTAGACCTTAAACAAGCTTTAAATATTGATCAGTGTAAATATAAATTCATCTCATTTCACTAAATACTATCTCATAACTAGCGCTTCTGAAACGACAGGGTAGCGGCCGCAATGGTAGATAAAACGCGAATAATGAAAAGGATCCCCACGAGGTAAAGGACGTCCCACCAGCGCCACTCATATTGGTACCCAGGCATTCCCCCGAGAAACGAGTTACTCCCGTTCAACACGTAATCTTTTGCGGACATGGCAAGATTGCCGACAGGACAGCAGAACTTTTCGTAGGCCTCTCCGGTCCACACCGAGAAGGGCGATTCATTTATGGGGCACCAGGGCGAATTGTCTAAGGCCGGCGTTGGATTCCCGTTCGGGTAGCAGATAACGGAGAAGTCGTCCTGGAATTGCGTGGTGATCAGCCCCTCGAGTGTCCAGCGCAGGGGAAACGAATAAAAGAAGAAAAGCATCCATTGTGGGAAGGAATTGCCCGGGACGTAGATCCCCGCAGTCAAGCTAGTGAGCTGTGTCAATAACATGGCCGCGAGGAGCGCCACAGAGGAGTTGGGGAAGACGTTGCTGCATAACTGGCCGGTCCAACTCATGAGCGTAATGAAGAGGCCGGTGACCAACCAAAAGTAGAAAAAGGTGCCGGTGTCAGGTTGCAAGCCGATCATCCAGTAAGAGATGTTGACGAGGAGCGCTACCTCTACAACGATGTAGGGAAACTCCACGATTGTCTCGGCGATGGAATAGACCCAGGCGCTGTACATGAAACTGGCCCGCTCACGGTATAACAACGGCTTGTGGTCGAAGAAGAAGGGGATCACTGTGTTGATGTTGTAATTCCCGCCGAGAATCATCAACAAGTTGATGGCGCCGACCCTGCTCTGGATGTCCGCCGCGTTGTCAGTTTCCTGCTGCCAGAACACGCTGCCGATGACCAAGCAAAAGAAAGAGATGAGGGCACAGCGGGCAAATCCGAAGGACGGCGTGCGCCAATATTCGGTCAAGCCGCGCTTCACGAGGAGCTCCATCTGGCGGTACCAAGTTTGTGCGTAGTCATGTTCGAAGGTGATATTGTTGGCTTCAATAGGCGGCTCGATCAAGACCTTGTCGATCTCCTTCATGTTGTTCTGGAACAAGGCCGTCTCGAGGTACAATTCGTCAAAATGCATAGAGTTCGAGTTGGTGGTACCCGCGCCAATGACTTCGAGCATCCAGGTGGCCGGGTTGGCGCCCAATCCGCACTTGGCGACGCTCGGGAAGGCTTCGAAGTAGGCCTTGAGCTTGGCGCAGTCCTGGCCCAGTTCGCCAGCGTAGACCACACTTCCTCCGGTTTGCAAGAGCAGCAGATCATCAAACATCTCAAAGATGGCCACGCTCGGCTGGTGAATCGTGCAGATTACGGTGCGCCCCGTGTTGGAGATGTTGGTCAGCCCGCGCATCACCGTGTTGGCGGCATTCGCGTCGAGGCCACTGGTGGGTTCGTCTAAAAAGAGCACACTCGGATTGGCCACAAGCTCGAGCGCGATTGTCACGCGCTTATTCTGCTCGAAAGACAAGCCGCCCATCTCAAAGTTCCCGATCAGAGTGTCCATGATGGGCGCCAGTTCCAACAATTCACACGTCTCGTCGATCAAAGATTGGCCGAATGCTTTATACTCTTTCGGGTTCAATCGCAGACGAGCGCTGAATTGAAGCACTTCTCGCACCGTGCTCTTCTCATGGTGAACGCCGAATTGCTCGACGTAGCCGCAGATGCGCCGGAACACTCTGTCGTTCTTCGGGAACCCATTCACCAAGATGTCGCCGTTGATCTCGCCAGTCGTTTTGCGCCCGGCCAGAACGTCCAACAAGGTGGTTTTCCCGGCGCCGCTCGACCCCATCAGGCAGCACAGGCGGTACGGCAGCGCCTGCCCGGAGATATTCTTGAGTAGGTCGATTTTTTGGTTTCCGGATTCGGCATCCGGGATATCGACCGAGTACATGAGCTCGTGCCATACTAGGTGCACAGGTTTGAAGCTCGAGATTTGTTGTTGAGACTTTTGCAAAGCCTCTTCTTTCGTGAGAGAAACTTTATTCCGAAAAACATCGGCCGGCGAGTCTTTCTCCGATTCTTTCTTCAAAGGCTGAGCCTCAGGAGCCTGAGCCTTAGCCTGAGGCACAGTATTTTTTCCCCCACCTTTCATGTTGAGGGCGTCGTACCGGAGGCGATTCAAGGCGACCGCGCTTCCTAGATTCAAAATGAAAATGAGCACGATCAGATACAAGATGCCGCCCCACAAGAAATCGGGGTTGACTTCCTGCTGACGCGCAATGAGAAAGTACTGGCCGCAATTCTCTTTAGGGTACGGCAAAGGGCAATCAGTTTCAACACCGCAATAATCAACACACTCGCCCTCCTTGTTGTTGTGTTCCCCACCCGTGTACTCATCGGAGAGGAACTCGGATTGCAGCATGCTCCGGTAAGCCCAGGCGAGCGGGTTGATCCAGAATAACCATTTCCACCAGACTGGGATAACATCAGGAGTGGCCACGCCGCCGCTGAAGACCATCATAAAAAAGATCACGAGGATGGTCATCGCGAACGCCATGTCGCGACTGGGGCATACATAGGCAAAGAAGCGGACGAGACTCTGCATGTAGAGGCCCCAGCAGATACAGATTGCCAGGAAAATAAAGTACCTACTCCCATAGTTACTCAGCGTGAGCCCGCACATAAAGTAAATGATGTTGCCCACCAAGAAGACTTCGTAGATGGCCAAGGGCGCAAAGGTGAGCATCTCCGCCAGGACATTGCTGATGGCGGGGTAAAAGTTCTCACCGTTCTGCTTGTAAAACACAGGGCGGCGTTCGATGATCCCGTTAAGCAAGGAGATAGAGGGCAACCCGATGGTTGTGGCCATCGTGTAGTAGGCCATCGCTATGAGGTACCATTTGTCAAAGTCGAGCTGTAACATGAGAAGCCCGATGAACAGGCTGATGATAGTGCTCTGCAAGGTAATAGCTAGGATGAAGCCTTTGTCCTTAATGAAAAGCCGCCAATTCCGCTTCAGGATAATCTTGGTCAGATACCACGAGGAGTGAGCGAAGGGTTTTTCGGCTTCTGTCACGTAGAGCTCGGCGAGCGAGTTCTTCTGAAGATCATTCACCTGGCGCAGTTCGGGCAGGATTACGTTTTGGAAGTGGTCCGAGGCCTTCCACGCAGCTGCGAACGCTCCCGGGTTTTGAGGAACGTTCCCAAGTCCTTCCTCTTGCACGCCGGGGCGCAAAAACTTTTCCGGAAATGAGGTCACCTCCTGCAGGTAGTCACCCAGGTCTAGATATTCCGGACGTGTGAATCCTAGGCTGGTAAAGTACGTCTCGATATCGCTTGTCGGGCCGTGGTACATGATCTGCCCCGCATTCAGCAACAAGACCTCGTCGAAGAGAGCAATCACGTCCGGCGCAGGCTGCAAGAGAGATACCACGGGGGTGATATGCAGAGTGCGGCAAGCGATGCGCAGCGACCGGCAGATGTCGAAAGTAGCCGCGCTGTCCAACCCGGTGGAAATCTCGTCGCAAAAAATTACTTTGCTCGCACCGGCCAGCATCTCCGCGAAGGTCAAGCGCCGTTTCTCGCCGCCGCTGATCCCCTTCACCGAGTCATTACCGACCACCGTGTCTGCGGCCCGCGTCAGCCCGAGGATCGCCATGATGAGATCCACCCGGGCGCCCAGAAGATCCGTGGCCCTATTGGAATCTTTCACAATACGTTTGTACTCCTCTAGTGAGAGTCCGCGGCAGTCTCCCGCGAACTGGATCGTCTCCCGTGTTGACATCATCGCCAGGTGCGTGTCTATCTGCTCCACCATAGTGGCGTAGTTCGGTGCGATGATATCCTCCAGATTCATTTCATTGTACTTGATGGACCCACTCAGCTTCTTAGTTTGCCCGTCCGCCTGCTCCTTCAGTTTGCCCGTCAAAGCGTGGAACAGAGTCGACTTGCCCGCCGACCCGGGCGGGCCCATGACTAGCGTGGCCTCACCCGGGCGGAACACTCCGCTCACACCATCAAGAATCTTCTTTTCTTTAAACGTATCCGAGCTTGCTCTCTTTACTTTCCCACTCTGCCTCCACGCCCACACAATCCACCCGCAAAAGAGGCTGAACGCGGCAGATCCAACTGTGGGCACGCCGTCTTCTATCGCGGTCAGATTCTCTTTCTCCATCACACTAAACTTTAAGTCCTCAAATCGACACGTCACCTTGAAGGCCATATCATCAAACATGACCTCCTTCACCATCTTGAAATATTCCTCTACTCCGTGTTTCAGCAGGAACATCAGGGCCATCGACTTGCGCGGTCCAAACGCTACCGAGTCGTTTCTTATCAATGACTCAGCCGCCGCCACCTTGGCACCCATTTCTGCCTCGGTTTTCAGGGCCTCCAGCTCTGCCATGTTTGCATTTTGAAGAGATTTGATAAAGCGCAAAAATTGAGAGTGGTAATTCTGGATCAGTCGGGCCGTTGCCGCCTTGTCGATGCAACCGCCTGCCGCCATGCCCTCCAGCTTGACCTCAAAGTTCAGTAGGAACGAATCTGAGGATTCCGCTAATATACACTCCGCAACCTCATCCACCGATTCAGTATCCATTTCGGAAAGATTTTCTAAGATTTCCATCACTAGGCGGTCTTTTAGATACATCCGAAAGAAGGCTGAAGATTTCATTCCCCTGTAAAACTTTGCACGGTCTTCCATCTCCGCCGGCGTCTTTAAATCAACAGGAAGTTAGGGTTTGAACGCACATGACGACTGATTTTCAATCTTGATCATAATTTACCTTTGTTTCGTCGGCTTTTTTATATGGATCGGTCTCAGAGAATGCAGATTTGTTTTTTTGTGCTTCCTGTTCTTCCGCCATTTTCCTTCCACTCACACAGTATAAACTACGCTGATTTGTTGTTGAAGTCAGTTTAGTCAGTTAAGATATATCAATCAGCCCAGGTAGTGAGTATTTTGCGAGGCCCAGAAAAAGGTTGGCGGCCATGGCCAACCCGCATGTTGTCCAGAAGAATAATATCTCCCAATTTGTGCTTGCGGATTAAAGTGTGTTTCCAAATCTGCCCGCGAATGTGGTCGATATCCTCCTGCGGAATGGGCTCGCCGTTTCCATAGGTAGCGCATAAACCCAGCTCGTCCTCCCCGATAAAGTACGAGCTAAGCGCGTGGTACAGCCCCATGATGTGGTGCATGGCGGCGAACTTCCAGGATTTTTGGTGGAGCGCCGCGAACGCGTACTCGGCCTTATGCGAGGTGGCCTCGATGACGCCGATGTGGTTGTGGAAGACGGTCGCGCCGGTAACCTTGTGCGTGCGGAGCGCCGGCATCTCGTGAGTGAGCTTCATGACGTTACGATCGCCGCCCTGCCAGGTAACCGTAAAACCCTCCTCCTCCGCCTTGACAGTAGCCTCCTCCTTGCTGTACGTGGCGAACATAGCCTGCCAGGACTTTGTCTTGTAAAAGTCGATCTCGTCCCAGTTTGTGCGGTTCGTCCGCTCCGTGAGCGTCGCGTCAAAATACTTACGCACGTAGCGGATCTTTAGTGTTTCAAGGCGCTTCAGCACACCCTTGTCCATAGTTTCCGCCACGGCCTGAAAGTCGACCGCGTTCGTCTCGCCGCCCAGACCTTCGTTCGGCAAGGCCGCGAAGAAGAACTGTGTCTTGGGCGGGTTCAGCTTGAACGACATCTCGCAATGAGCCGGCACCGTGCTCAGTCCCGGGATCTCGCTCGCCGTGTGCGTGAACTTGAGCCCGGGCACAACGTTCCGTGGCGAAGTGCCCAGGTAGGTGGACGCCAGGTTCGGCTCCATAGTCAGCGAGATAGACTCGAACTCGGCCGGCTCGTAGATCGCCCACCCGCGTATCACCACGCCGCCGTGTTTGTACATCAGGTCGTACACATCCTTCCGGTGGCCCGCCTTCAGCCAGCCCTGCAGAGCCGCAAACGAGTTGGTTGCGTTGGACACTGGCCGTACGTACACGGGGAACCCGATCTCGGATACATCCATGTATACTACGTCGTCCCGGTAAATTTCCGTCAGGTCGAATTTGTCTTTGTACGCGGCACTCTCGTGGTACATTTCAACGTATCGTTTGGGGAGCACCACATCTACAGGCAGCACTTTCGGGACCACCGTCACGCCCCCGGCCACCAGAGCCACAAGCGTTGTTAGAAATCGAACGACCGCCATGGGTTTTTTTACTCTTTTTACAAGGAGAATAGTATTGGCGTATTAGAAGATTGTTAGAGGATGTTTTGTGTATTATAAAGAGGGCAACGTAGTTTTCAAACTTAAAAATTGTTTATGGAGTTGTTCACGATCGATTTCTTCCATCGCATTATTTTCGAGGCCGGAATGAGGATGAATAACAAAGGTTGAACTGGGGGAAGAATAAAGGTGATTTTATTTATTTATTTGGGGGAAATGTTATGTTTGATGGGAAATTGGGGTTTAAGAAGGGTGAAATCACTCGATCCTTCGAGCGTCCTAAACACGTCTTACCACGAGAAAAAAGAGCGAGATTAAGTTTAGGAAACTAGGTTTTATAATCATATTTTATTGTTCAGAAGGTTTTTTTGACAAACTGTTGATATTTGGCCACCAACGAGAAAGCAAAACTAACGCTCTCTTCATGGCCTCTGACTACCCTTTGAGTGCAGTGTACCTAAAGAATGTCAGCACAGATGTGTTGGCTCAGAAAGAGCGTGAGCTTCAAGCCCTGAAGAAGATGCCTTCACCAAAATTCGAAGGATCGCCCTCATTCTCATATTTCGACCCAACAAATTCAAAGGTGGATTTGGCGTACGAGGGCAAAAGTGAGGAGCAACGCAGAGCTGCAAAGGTATCCGTGGAGCAGAGGCTGCAAGAGCTGTCTCTGGAGCGCAGGCAAGTGGAGGAGCAGCAGGCGATGCTACTGGCGCGTCGGAGGGCCCAAAGCTCGGCAGGGATGCAAAGCGATGGGACGCTTGTGGCGGGAATTCCCGGGACTAGCAAGTTGTTCAACCCGTTACTAGACCCTCTGGCCATGGAGCTCACGAAGCTGTCAGCTCTGCTCCGCGCGGGCGCCAGCATGCGGATGCTAGCCGTGGTGGAGGCGGAGAAGTCGTCAGCGGAGAAGGCAGCAGAAGAGTGTTCAGTTCAGCTCATGATTTCAGAAGACCTTGCGTCACTGCACTGGCGCCTACTGGACGGGTCGCTCACAGGCGGGCAAAGCTTCAGCGTGCCGGTGGCAAGTCTGGGCGCGATCTTCGTGAATCCGAAGGACACCAGGGAATTTCGTGTACATTGCAGCGAGGGAGTCCACGCAGAATCCACCTCAGACTGGGCCAGCACCGCGTCCCGCCTGAGCTCGAAATTTAAACCTCCTTCGCAGGTGCTGGTTTTCCGGGCACAGAGCGAGCAGCAAAGCGAAGACTGGTGCATGGGCTTGGCCTTGTTCCACTCGTTGAGGAAAATCACCCTCGTCTGATTTTTTTACAACGGTCTTTTCTTTGTGATTTGTGAAGTCGGACGATTTTGTGAACTCTTTCAATCTCGGCCGGAACATTGACATTCCTGAGTGTTTCGGAAATTTCCTACCTAGACATGATTTTTGGGTACTCCTAAGCCTGAACTTTATTCTACTAAGGCTCAAGTCAACCCGGTCAACCGGTCCGAAATCAAATGCGAGAGATCGCCATGGCACTGACCGAGGAGGACATACCGCGATGCCACAAGTGTGGATCTAAGGCCACCGCCCAGTGCATCCACTTTCAGCTACTTCAGGACTCCAAGAAGTCCAAGCAAGAGGACCAGTACTCTTCAATCCTGACCCACGCGAAGGACCGGCTGCGGAGGCTGCCAAAAAATAAATCACGAGGGGTATGCGAAAATTTCCTGCAAAAAAGGTGCTGTTCCTCTTTTGATGACCATGGTGTATGTGTATTTCACCATCCCGAGCCCAAGATCAAGCTCAAGGTGATGGGCCTGGACACAGAGAAAAAGGTACAGCGCTGCAAGGTATGCGAGATGCCGTTCCCGTGCAATTTGCACTGCCCGATAATAGGATCCCCCATTATCCACATCAAGGACCTGGAGATGGTGGATGCGTACCGCGAGGAGCGCAGAATCCGGCTCGCTGAGGAGGAGGCACGAAGGGCGTATGAAGAGGAGATGGCGGCTTGCCTGGAGGAGGAGGAAGCGAAGCAGAAGGACGAGTCTAAGGTTGCGGGCAACCCGGAGATCCGGGAGAAACTCAAGGCGAAGCGAAGGAAGGCGCGGCGCCGCAAGAAGAAGGACTTGTCTTCTGAAGGTAGCATGGTGTCCACCCGGTCCAGCAAGATATCCTCTGGCTCCGGCAGCCGGGTGTCCACTCGGGCTAGCAAGATATCTTCCAAACAGGGCAGCCTAGTTGAAGAGGAAGAAGAGCCGAGTCTTTTCGAGCCATTCGAGCTCGTGGCGGTCGACAACGCGGACGGCAAGCCCTGTTACGCGTATTTCGATAGTTTTTTTAACGAGAGAGTGATTCTGGTGACTTCCAACGTGGAGACCAAGAAGAAGAAGCACAAACCGCGGCTTTTCCAGATCACGAAGGAATTGGACCAGGTAGATAAGTTGCGAGGATTCACCTACGTGGGAAGAAAGATGAAGATCC
>JACKZZ010004165.1_pt1 | contig 12678 bp, 6 predicted proteins | sample 8027871 | NCBI WGS metagenome assembly JACKZZ01 (sample SAMN15724774, study PRJNA655200) | protist metagenome | isolation source: fluorescence activated cell sorting (FACS) single amplified genomes of... | place: USA: West Boothbay Harbor, Gulf of Maine | collected 2000-07-19
CGAGGTCAAGCAAAAACTTGGCTGGGGGCATTTTTCCACGGTGTGGCTGGTCTACGATCATGAAAAGGGGGTGTATGGTGCTTTGAAAGTACAAAAGAGCGCAAAGTCTTATACAGCGGCCGCACGTGACGAAATCAACCTGCTAAAAAAGGTTGCAGAGAAAGGTATTGATCCGAAAACAGGTCAGCAGAGTCAAGATTTGTTCGTCGTGCAGCTGATCGATTATTTTGCTATCAAGGGCCCGCATGGTCGCCACGTATGTATGGTTTTTGAAGTGCTTGGGGATAATTTGCTTACTCTGATCAAACATTACAAATACCGCGGCATTCCGTTGCACTTGGTTCGTCAAATATCGTACCAAGTATGCGATGCGCTGCACTATTTGCACACAGATTGCAAGATAATCCACACAGACCTTAAACCAGAAAATATCTTGGTCGCTGGTCTCCGTGGCCAGCTGGTGAAAGAGCTACTTCCATCGCTTCCAGCTTTGAGGGCATACGCGCGAACGTGTGAAAAGGAGGATGCGATGTCGTTTGGCGGTCGAAAAGCTGTCCGCGATGCCAATTCGGGACACGCAACCGGTCTAGATAGCATCATCGCCGAAATCGAACAAGAACTTGCTGTAAACCCGGTAGATCAGCACACGGGAAAGGTCAAGTCGGGGACACTGACGACGGAGGAACGCAAGCGGCTCAAGAAGAAGCTGAAACGCTTGAAGCAGAAGCGCAAGACCAAAGGCGAAAGGCTCCGCGCAGATACGGGAGAGAGCATTACTAGTGAAGCGCAAGCACGTACCCCCCGAGCCGGTGTAAAAGAAGCGCGCGTTTCTCCACGGGATAACCATGCACCATCGCGGGGCATCAGCAAGGAGAGCCTTGACGGCGCTGATGAAGGTGCAGGTTGGACCACTGTAAAGTCTTCTCGGCCTCGGCGAGAGAGCTCGCTCAATGTTTACGAATCAAAACCGAAAGCCTTGCCGCCAAACGATGGTATCGTCGCTTGGTTTGACCATTTCGTTCGCGGTAACTTTGCCAGCAAGGCCTCGCCGCGCAAACGTCAATGGATGGTGCGGTGCATCGAGGAAGTGGAAGATGACGAGGAATTTCAGCTTCCCGATGATAAATACTGCGTACGAATTGGCATGCAAACTTCGTACAAAGCGCTCCGGGATGCCTTGGGTGCGCCCACGAGCGTCCCTTCCCGTCTCCCCGATACTTCCAAACCGGGAGAAAGCGTGGAGGGTTATGCCCAATGGGAAATGCGCTTGTACAATATCGAGGAGGGGCGCGGGGTCCCGCACGGCAATGTATTAGTCAGGGGGCGCGGTGTTCAAAATTACGACCTCTCTGCCCTCGTACAAGGAGCATCTCTTCACGGGCTTCTGTTGTCCGGTGTAAAGAATGCGCCACGAATCCTGGCTTCGCGTCAAAACAACGACGAGCAGATGGCAGAAGACATGTGCGAGTGGAGCATTCGATGCGATGAACGCGTTCTTGAAAAGGTACTTGCTGCGTTCGAGGACAAGGCGGATTTAGGGATCTCCTTTTTTGGGTGTCCGCCAATTCCTGCTGCGTTTGCCTCGGAGGAATCGACGGCCGCGGCAATCGCGAGCCAAATTGTCGATTCCTACAGCCACTCGGGCCGCGATATTACCAAGGCAACGGTGACCCCTCAAGGTAGTATTATGCGCGGGGTGTGTCGTTCTTTTAAATCCAGCTCGCATTTGGTCAACCGCAATTCGTTCACTGGTCACGTCAAGGGCGTTCGACTAACCTGTTCACGTTTGCGTAGCGTAGTGGACCGCGTCGCCGCTTTCGGCTGTTTGAGGCCGCTGCCGTCCAACGCCCGGGACCTTTGGTCCCGCGTGGCCCATCTCCACGTTGACCCACCAGTAGAAATTCAAAAGCTGCGGTCGACTAGTAGTAGCAAACTTGCGACGTCCCTGGCAAAGCTGTGCCTTGACGACGAAGCCACTCAGCCAAACAAGCGAAGCAAAAGCAGCAAATCTGCTACCGTCGGAAGAAAAACAGGTCCTCGTAGTTTCAAGGGTAGTGTCCAAGACCGAGATGACGACGAGCTCGTTTCCAGGACCGCCACTTCTTCTCTTTTAGCTGCCGCCCCTCCTCCGAAAAAGCCGACGCTCCCTGTAGAGATCGGGCTACAAGCGCGTTCTATCGACAACGTCAACATGGCCGATATTGTGTGTAAAATTGTAGATCTTGGCAATGCTTGCTGGACATACGAACATTTTTCAGAGGATATACAAACGCGACAATATCGTTGTCCCGAAGTTCTAATCGGAGCAGGGTATGACACGCCCGCCGATATCTGGTCAGTCGCTTGCTTGATTTTTGAATTAGCCACTGGTGATTTGCTGTTTGACCCAAAATCGGGGCCCAACTACGATCGTGATGAGGACCATATTGCACTTATGCTTGAACTATTAGGAGAGATCCCTCGTTCATTTGCGCTTAGTGGAGAGCACTCCAACTCTTTCTTCACTCGCAAAGGCAAATTGAAACACATTCCTGATCTCAAGTTTTGGCCGCTTAAAAACGTTCTTGTCGACAAGTACCACTTCTCACCAAAAGATGCTACAGAGTTTAGTTCATTTTTGGGCGACATGCTCAAGTTCATCCCCGAAGAACGTGCCACTGCCGAGGACTGCCTCAAGCATCCTTGGCTCTCTGCTCCATATTCTGAATCCCACGATGCGCATACCCGTCGTCGTGACGACAGCGCGTCCGAAACAGACAGTGATTAACCTAGTTTTTGACCACCCTAACTGATGTTTTTTGTAATAACTTCGTTTGCAGGTAGACCTGTGCTTTTCCCAGTTACTGATGCAACCAGGTCAAACAAAGTTTGAAAATTACATGCCGAGATGAAATTTTTCATCTCGTTTTCGTACACCGTGCGTGCATGATGACCAAGTCCTCCTGCCTACTTACTACATTGCACCACGCGATATATTTTGGTACACCGTGCGTGCATGATGACCAAGTCCTCCTGCCTACTTACTACATTGCACCACGCGATATATTTTGGTACACCGTGCGTGCATGATGACCAAGTCCTCCTGCCTACTTGGTACATTGCACCACGCGATTTGACAGAAAGTGACGGACGGTCGCAATTCATGAGGAAAAAAAATAAGAAGAAGAAGAGAAATAAAAACAGTTTTGAAAATGGTTGTTGATGTGTGAAAAAAGAAAAGAGTAAAATTGATTTCGATAAAAAAGAAAGTAGAACGTTGTTCAGTTCACATGCTGGTCGTTAAAATTGGAGCGAATTTGTAGACACGTGGCGTATATGTAGTAGGAGAATTTTTTTTTTAATTTAAATTTAGGAAAGAAAAAGCGAAGGGTTGAAACAAAACGACGTAGGGTTCACAAGATGGACCACAAAACAGAACCTAGCAGGACCGCACTTGAAGCGGCTTTACATGGAGATGAAGATAATCAAAAAGAAATTTCGAATCCGCGCAAAAAGCGCAAGGTAATTGCCAAAAAGCAAAAACTTGGAAAGCAAACGAAAAAAGCGGTCAAGGAAGCGAAAGCAGCGCACGCACGTTGGGACAATATTGACTTGATTCCAGAAGAAGAAAGGAAAAATGGAATAGTTCTCGATGATGAAACGGGGTTAAGGCTGAGTCCAATTTTCAGCAAGGTTTTGAAGCCTCATCAGCGAGTAGGCGTTCGTTTTTTATGGAGCCATGTGAAAAAGGAAAACGGTTGTATTTTAGCCGACTATATGGGGTTAGGTAAGACGATTCAAACCATATCCCTTATGCATACATATTTTGTAGACTACAGGAAAAAGAATGGTTGCCGTCCTTTGGTATTGATTGTTGCCCCTACCTCAGTAATTCACAATTGGAGGCGAGAAATTTTCAAGTGGCTGGATAGAAGAACAGCGGAAGGTGTTGAGGCGCTGGATATGTTTAATATGCGAGTAATGGATTCGAAGATAGGTGGCTTTTGGGCACGGCAAAATTTAATATCACAATGGGTAAACGATGGCGGGCTTTTAATAATGGGGTACGAAATGCTTCGGTCGTTGACTCAAGCGACACTTTACGGCAAACACGGATGTGGTTCGGTATCTCAACCAAATCAGAGCCAAGTGGACGTGAGTCATTGGCTTACGAGCAAACCTGGTGCCAATCTAGTTATTGTTGATGAAGGTCACAGGCTTCGGCACGATAAGTCGCTGTTGGTAAAAGCAATGACTCAGTTGAACACTCCAATGAAAATTGTCCTTACGGGTTACCCGTTGCAGAATCATTTGTTGGAGTATTTTTGTATGGTTGACTTTGCGCGAAAAGGTTTTTTGGGGAGTAAAGACCAATTCAAGCACCGATTCATAATCCCCATTGAGAACGGTTCAGCAAGTGACAGCGATATGCGAGACGTGAAGCTTGCCAGAAAGCGCACGTATGTATTGAACGAGATCCTCCGGTCTTTGGTTCTCCGCCGGGACTCGTCCCTCCTCGCGAAAGAACTTCCTCCGAAATATGAATGGGTTGTGCAGTGTCGCCTCACTGCGACCCAATCGCAGCTGTATCGTCAATTCGTACGACATAAATGCAGCGAGGCGGAGAGAAATGGGTCGGCAAACGGCAATATCATCGGGGCTTACCACAACTCTCTTTCTATTGTGAATCACCCCGACATTTTGTTTCGGCGAATGAGGCTTTTGCAAAACGGTGGAGTAGCAGCCGCCTCCTTCCAAGATGATAAGGAAGACTGGGATGACGGGATATGCGATGATATGTTGGATGGAATGCTCGAAACAGGGGAAAACTTCGATTCTACGTGCCCTATTATTTATTCGTTTGAGCCTCGCAGCCCCCCGCCGATTCGTTTGCGAGAGGCCCTGGTCGATGATGTGGTACCCAATCGCGACAATGGTTCGTCGTCGTCTTCCTCCTCCTCCTCCTCAGTCCCAGGTTCCACCTCGCGCCGTGTGGTATATATTGCGTACGTTCAGCCGTCAACGTTGGCCTCTTCGTATTTAGATGTTTATGACGAGATAACCGAGCTAGATGGGGTTCCGCTGAACGGTTCAGTACAGAAATTCAAGTCGATACTGGCTCAAAGTGCAAACAAGGCAAACATTAAACTTGAGGGAGTTCGCTACTTAGATAAGCAATCGGCCGTGTACAAACAACTTGAAAAGTTAACTGTGGGTGAAAATCACAATGATGGTGTCATGGGTGTTCAGAGCATGTCCGCCGCGCATCACGCGTTGGGATGGGCGGAGCCCATCTTTCGCGACTACAAAGCCCGCAGTGCGCTTTCTGGAAGTGGTAAGATGCAAGTTCTCTTCTCCATCCTTCGGTACTGCAGATCGCATGGAGATAAAGTCCTAGTTTTCTCTCAAAGTGTGAAAACTCTCGATGTGATTCAGCGTATAATCGATACACACAACTCTCTAACGAGGCGGGCGCTGGCGAACGACAATAATGGCGCTGGTGACGACGATGAAGCCGAAGGTTCTGATACCGTCCCGTTTTTGCGCGACGTCATGTGCGGGTATGCACGCTTGGATGGGAAAACGCCGCAAACTGAGCGTACACCGATCGTCGACCACTTTAACAAAGCTCCCATTTCAGAAGCATTTGTGTTTCTTGCCAGTACACGTGCTGCTGGGGAAGGCCTCAATTTGCAAAGTGCCAATCGTGTCGTTATGTTTGACGCCTGCTGGAACCCGTGCTTGGACCATGAAGCGATGTGTCGCGCCTATCGATTTGGACAAACTAAGCCTACTTTTGTGTATCGCTTGGTTGCTGCAGGAACAATGGAACGCACTATTTTTGACCGTCAGAGTAAGAAGGAAGGATTGGTGTCCCGAGTAGTGGACGCGCGGGCTACCAAGAGAACTGTGGCTGCGCAAGACCTGCGCGACTTTTTCAATTTGAAAAAGTTCAATCTGCTCCAAAAGGAAAAAATTGCAAAAAAGACCATTGCCGCGGCTCTTGCAAAAGATGACGACGGCGAGGAGGAGGAAGAAGAAGAAGACCCTGTTTCTGGCAGCGGGGGAAAAGATAACCTAAAGACCACTACAGAGCCGATCGGAGGAGAGAAAGTAAAGCAAGAGAACAGTGACAGTGAGGCGGCCAAGACCGACGCTGCAGACGATGAAATCGTGATTACCGATCTCCCGACGGATGAAAACGAGTTACAGCGTTACAGGGCACTGAAAAAGGATTTGGTATTACAAGATGTTTTGAATCAGGAAAACCAAATGGTGACCGCCTTCAAACTTGAAGACTTGCTCATTGATGAAGACGAAGATGCAAGCGAGCAAGCTCGCGCGGAAGCTCTTGCGGAGTGGCGCAAGGAGCGAGAAATGGAAAATGAATTGGTTTCAAAGGGGTATACCGCTGCAGCCGCAGCCGCCGCAGTTGCAGCCCAAAATCGACCCCAAGCACATGGCCAGTATCAGCAAACGCAGCAGTCTTACCCGTCATCGGCTCTACAAGCGCACCCGCAGCGCCAAATTTTTCAGGGAAGGCGGTTTCTTATATTAAGGAGGCGCATGCCAACGGAGGTATTTGATTCACTTCGCGTCGATATTGGTAATAATGGAGGTGAAGTTTATCTTGAGTTGCCGACCCCGTGCCACTTTGTCATTTCAACGTGGAACACCGCGCAGCTTGAGAACTGGAAAAACAGTCGCCGGGAAAAGCTGGAGGCCAACAACAAGACTCCGAGTCAAATTGACGAAGCACTTGCGTTCACCTTCAAGACTCCTGACTTTATTACTTTGTGCTTGCAACAGAGCCGTATTTGTTCAGATGGAGGAGACAACCCCTCGCTCGAACAGGTACAACAGCAGCATTCGGCGCAGTCCACAACTACGCTAAAGCCATCCGTGACTCCAACTGTAATACCTATACTTTAAGTTTCGTGTATTTATTTACAAACAAAAATGTTATTAATCCATGGCGGCCCCGTACCCATGCTTTGTTGAACCCTGTCGAAATTCTCTGTTCTCAGGAACTGGTCCAAAGCGTTCGTTCGCCTCGTGCATGAGGCGCAACGTGTGCGTACTCTGAAAGTCACAATTAGGCGGTAACGGCCAAGGCAGAATTGCTGCCGCAGTATAATTGCACTTGCACCAAACTTGTTGTCCATGGCTGCTGAAACTTTTCCCTTCCGTGTGGGCCCACGTTTTAGCTCCAGGGGACTCTTTCGGAAACCAAGCACGGCCAACGTGCAGCATGGTCACGTGCTGAAGCTTTTCGTGGCGATGCTCATGATCGACATCACGAACTTGGATTCTTTTCACCACCTCGTGCCGGATCCCCAGGTGCGCGGCAGCATAATTATAACCAAACATTTCAGATGCCCAGGCCAAATCTAGATGTCCGTACTTTTTGGCAAATTCTTGGTCCTTATCGGCGCGATCCTTCAACATAATGGTGTACATGCGCCACAGGGGTGCAATTCTTGCAAGATCTTCACGGTGCACAACATACGGAACACCTACAAGGTCCGGCACAAAGTCACAATTTTCCAGACATACTGCTTTCCACAGCTTTTGCGCCGTCCTACTTCCATGGTAATAGGCCGGCTCACCGACAGCGTGACCTGGACGAACCATGTCTACGTATTTGCTCACATCTTTAATAAGCCAGTTATCTGGGTCGATCACTACCATGATTTCCTCTTGTGGTCGGTCCAACGACTCGAACCATTTCGAAATCACATCTGGTTTGTTGATGGGAGAATATCGTCTCGAATATAGACCTCGCTTTGCCTGAAAAGTCGCTAGACCTGTTACCGCATCATCTAAATCGTCACGTTTTCTACCCGTCATAAGACGCGTCCATTGCGCGCTCTTTTGCCCACTCGTCAAGTACCCGTAGTAGTTTGCCCAGACCTGATAGGAAAAGTACGTCGAGCTTTCGCACGAAAAGATGAAACGATACTTGGCTGGTGTCCCAATAGCTTTCACAGGGTGATGGTCTTGTGCACCCCATTGTGCCTCGAGTACAGAATCTGGAATCTGTTTGGACTCGCGCAATGATGACTTGTGTATGAACCGGAACGATCGTGCAGGAGGATAGTTGTATCGATTCATACAACCTTCCGAACGAAATAGCGTCCCAGTGTAGGAGTGCTGTCTAGTCGTATCACAGCTAGAAAAGAAGTCCGCTTCAGGAACCCCGGTAAGTTTAAAAGATTTTACCTCTTTCCCGTCTGTGCTTAGTGTGTCACATATGGAATAAAGCTTTTCCTCATCTTGCTCTGGGGTGGACGCCGAAATTGTGCCAATAACATCGCCTTTACAGCCTGGTTGCGAATATAGCACTAACTCTTTCTCCTCATCCTCTATATGTGTTTGTTCAGACTCACGTACAACATTCTTTTCCTCGACTTGTACTGTCGCTCCTCGTAACACGGCACTCTCTTGAGCTTGTTTCTCCTGGTGAAACGTAACAAGCGAAAAGACCCACAAACCGAGCGCAAACGAAACAACTAACCCAATAAGAACGCGAAAACTGACAATTCCTTTTCTTTGTGTTGCGCGTCGATGTTTTGCAGCAAATGCTCTTAAAAAAAAAAAAAAAAAAAAAAAATCTCTGTCTCTTGTTAGTTTCTTTTTTTTTTTGTTTTTTGTTTTTTTTTTTTTTTTTTTTTTCGGAAAATCTACTAGAAATCGAAATGACCTCCACTTGTAACAATCTACCAACGAGAAATTGATTTTTAAACCTTTTTAACAATCTGAACAATGTCTTCATCATGTAGAATATGACTCAGACCTACGCGCTGTGGCTGATGCTTTACAGAAGCTCCCCAAACTTGTGCATACTTGAACTGGCCTCGAATATCTCGATGCAACCGATCACAAAACTCACCAACTGAAGGCCCCTTCGCATGAAGAATTACCGGCTCGTTATAATCAGGAAGAGCTCCAGCAGGTTTTGTGTAAATGCGCATCATGCTGCAATACTCCCAGATCGTTTCCAAAAGCTCGTCCAAATTCCACTCATCTTTGGCAGAAATAGGTACGTAGTGCGGAACTTGATCCAATAGTTCTAGCTCTTCCATGCTGATGGAATCGATTTTATTGAGCACGTAAATGCAAGGCATGTATACCACATTTCCTTCAATCACGTCAATCAAGTCGTCTGAAGTGATGTCTTCTCTAAGTACCACGTCAGCGTTGTGGATTTTGTACTCCTTCAATATAGCTTGAACAGTTTCCAAGTCGAGATTTTTCGGCTTTTCCTTCATCGTGTTGGTGAAAGAAACCCCACCTTTGTCCTTTTTACGAAACAGAACAGCGGGAGGCTTTTTGTTCAAACGTATGTTGAAACCGTGCAACTCCTTTTCAATCACCCTTTTGTGCGTCATTGGCTTACTTGCATCTAGCACAATTAAAAGTGTTTGACAGGTTCGAGCCGTACCAATAATCTGTCTACCACGACCCTTGCCGTCTTTTGCGCCTTCAATAATACCAGGAAGATCCAGCAACTGGATTTTGGCACCCTTGTAGTTGATCACACCAGGAACACAAGTAAGCGTTGTAAACTCGTACGAAGCTGCTTCTGAGAACGTGCCTGTAAGCTTTGTCAATAAAGTACTTTTTCCAACAGAGGGAAACCCAACGAGGCCAATACGCGTATCTCCAGAACTTTTCACGTCAAATCCTTCGCCTCCTCCTCCACCGGCACTGCCTTTTCCGCCAACCAGCAGCTCAGTTCGAAGCTTGGCAAGTTTCGCTTTCAACAAGCCTAAATGCTTTGCTGTAGCTTTATTCTTTTGAGTACGAGCCATTTCGGTCTCGATCTCGGCAATCTTTTGAAGAACAGACATCTTTCACGGTCTAAACAATTCAACTTTCAATCAACCAACGATAACTCTTTTTCTCAATTCAACTTGAAAAAAAATGAAGAAAGAAATTATTATATTTTTTTCCTTTCCTTTCCTTTCTACCAGGCAATTTTCAGTAAAACAGACCAAAAATGCCTTACCCAAAACCAACCAACAAACCTCTGTGAATGTGTTTTTAAATTTTTTAGTCCCGATCAAAGGAGACCGACCAACCAACTTGGTTTTGTTTTGAATTTGATTTGATTGATTTTTCGCCCTTTCGTCTCCTCCTTCCATAGGTTTCAACACACACACACACACACATTCTGACGTCAGGACCGCCCATAGCTATTAGCGTTGCTCAACATTCATTCGTCGGACTTTGATCAAATGGCAGGCTCAATCACCGGTGTGCCTGGCGGAAACCTGGCGGAGACCTGGCGGAGACCAGGCCGACCCGTGTGCTTGCTTCGACCAGGACTGATCAAGAGGTAATGGTCGGACACAGACGAGTGGACGATTTGGGGGCCGTTTTTCGGTAGATTTACGATATATCGTTATGTCAAACCAACAACATTCAACATTGTACTTGAAGGAAGGAATCGAGGGGAAAGGAGTGGGTTTTTAATCTGTTGTTGCTACTGTAGTGGTTTAGATTAGGAACGGAGACAGGAGGTAACGTTGGGGTGGTTAGGCGTTGTACCGATCGATTCATCCAACCAACCAAACAATCAATCAAATTACGGAATTCGAAGGAAAAAAGAAAAGTTTAAGTTTTTGTGCTGGACGATAGATAGGATTAAATACGGCTTGATGAGAAAAGCAGGTGGATGGACACAGGCAATTGGAAAGAATGACTGCTCGGTTTAGACAAGCCATTCTCTTGGTACGAGATATTCCAACAAGTGCCAGATTTTATGGGCCTGAAGGGCTCGGTCTGAAAACGCGCGTTGTAACAGAAAAGTTTGCTGTTCTTAATGGGATGGACGATGGTCCTGCTCTTACCTTGCAAGCTGTAGAACGTGAAGCTGATTGTTCCACCGGATATAGTCCACTGTTACACTTCGAAGTGGACGATATGGATATGCTCATTCAAAGACTTATGATGTTGGGGGGTCACTTGGATGGGCCCATAAAGTACCCTGTAGAAGGCAAGGTCGCCTCTGTGCGATCGCCTGATGGCCATATGCTTGGCCTAATTGAGCCAAATAATCTCGACAAGTAGACGTTTGGGAATTATGTATGTATTTGAAAAAGAAGGACATTCTCTTTTATAGTATGCTACCTTAAAACAACTTGGTTGATTTGCGACCGGCCCTAACAATGACTACTTGACCCATAGCAAACAAAAACGCTCCCGCAAAGTTGCCCAACACACAAGGAATCAGGTTAGTTTGGAGAAACGTCAAATCTTCAAGTGTCCCTGTCATATATGACAAACTCAAAGTGAAGACGTTTGCAACGGAATGCTCAAAACCTAGAAAGCAAAAGCTGAAAATAGGGATCCACATTATTGCAATCTTGCTCAGCATATCCTCTACGAGGTAAGTGTTCCAGATGCCCAGGTTGACTAAAAAATTTGCAAAAATACCTTTTGTAAAAATAACAAGTAACCCCGCTTGCGTCTTTTTCATGGCGATCGATTCCAATAATTCAGCATTTGGCAAGATGTCACACATCACACATACACTCGCCATAGCGATACAACCAACGCAGTTCCCAAGCAGAGAGCCCGCAAATAACTTGAAGGCTTGTGCCAGCCTCTTTTGTTTTTTTCTATTAGTCTTCAGCAACATGGTCGCGAGAGCATAAAACATATTGCTGGTTAATAATTCAATATTCAATGTCAGCACCATGGAGAGCCCCGCAGGGAAGACTAGGGAACCGACCAGTTGCCCTGAAGTTTCACAAGCTTTCAAGTACAATGCTGCCCCAAGTCCAATTACGATTCCAGCATAAACAGCACTGAATAGAATCAGAGTAAATTTTTTTACATGTTTTTCAACCCCAACCTCTGCAATACTATACAACACTTGTTCTCGTTTATCAATCACGCCAGAAAAGCTTGAGGAAGAAGAGCAAGAAGAAGAGGGATCATTCCTTGCCGAGAATTTATCACCATTACCGGATAGCTTTTCCGATTTCGTCGAGACGCTCAATAACGGCTCCATCATTTACTTGTAAATTCAATACTACACACCCTTTATAATCAAGAAATCAAATTGGTTAATCAGTGTTCATCAACCAATACCTTTTACCCAACTCGATCGTAAATTGGCAGCAATGGTCAAGAACGGCTTCTTCGGCGTCCATCGTGACGCACTGTCGTGAACCACAATTCACTCGTGAGTTTATAAGTACAACACGTATCCTGTGGTATCAGGGAGCGACCTGATCAGTGGTGTACACGCTGGCCCAGCTTGCTCTGGACAGGGGTAATGTTCAGACCTGTCTCGGAGGAGTACACGTACTTGTGTCTACAGTGGTGGTGCGCGGTCTACGAGAATCACACTTGTAAATCCAACGTCCCTGTGGTATCAGGGAGCGATGTCCAGGTCTGATGATCTATCTATAGGTACCAGGTACGCTGGCCCACGTTGAGCACTGTCCAGACATGCATGTATACATCTGGGTTTAACAGGTAGGAAGGAAGGAATAATCTATAGATATCTATCCAGAGAGGACGAGAGCTCTGTCCAGAGCTGAACCTCCCGTTTCCACGGAGATGGACCATTCTTTTGTTTGGAAGGCCATCTCTCGCGATTCTCTAAGGATATCTATTAAAAACTATAAGGATAGTTTAAAACTGAAGAGAAAAAAAAAATGAAAAAAAAAATGAAAAAATTCA
>JACKZZ010003432.1_pt1 | contig 12673 bp, 11 predicted proteins | sample 8027871 | NCBI WGS metagenome assembly JACKZZ01 (sample SAMN15724774, study PRJNA655200) | protist metagenome | isolation source: fluorescence activated cell sorting (FACS) single amplified genomes of... | place: USA: West Boothbay Harbor, Gulf of Maine | collected 2000-07-19
GAGCAGCTTTCCAGCGTAGGGAATGTGTATCTGACTGAAGCGGGTCTTGTTGTCACAGTAGCGGCAGTCGAAAGTCTGCTTTCGCAGGTTCGCGATTGCAAACATACCACATTCGTCACACACATGTACTCGATAGGGGTCAGAATTCGCATACAGCCTATCTCGCAGGAAATTGGCCACTCCGTGTGAAACAAGACAATCTCTCTCCATCTCTCCCATTCGTAGGCCACCCTCGCGGGCACGGCCTTCCATCGGCTGACGAGTGAGCATGGTCACAGGACCGCGAGCACGCGCGTGAAGTTTATCATCTACTAAATGCTTGAGACGCTGATAGAAGGTAGGGCCCAAGAATATCAAGGTGTCCATGGGTCTGCCTGTGTGTCCGCTGTACAAGCACTCATTTCCGTGCTTCTGGTACTGCTGTGCCTTCAGCACCTTGCTAATCTCGTCGACCGTGAGTGCGTCCATGAAGGGAGTGGCGTCACCCTCTTGGCCCAGCAGAGTGGATACCTTTCCCATAAGCGTTTCCACCAGATGTCCAACTGTCATGCGCGAAGGGATAGCATGGGGGTTGACGATGATGTCTGGGCTCATTCCCTGGCAGTTGAAAGGCATGTCCTCTTGACGATAGGTCATTCCAATAGTACCCTTCTGTCCGTGTCTCGATGCAAATTTGTCACCAATCTGGGGAGTACGCAAGTTTCGAATGCGTGTCTTCGAGTACATGTGCCCGTCCTTGTTGGTAGTCACCATGACAGTGTCAATGATGCCTGACTCGTTGCTGCGCATACAGATGCTCTCGTCTTTCCTGTTCAAAATAGAGTGCATGCCATCAGGACCAGTTATAGCGTGAGGGATAGTCTTTCCAATCAACACATCGTCGCCACTCACACGAGTCCCTGGATTGCCCAAGCCGTCAGCCCCTATTTTCTCATACGAGCCATGCTTCATGCCTATGCACGAGGACCGGTTAGGGCACTCAAATCGCTCGGCAGTGGACTCACTGTATGTACGGTAAAAAGAGGAGCGGAACAACCCACGGTCTACAGCGGACGCATTCATAATAAGGGAATCTTCCTGGTTGTAACCCGTGTAGCATGCAATGGCGATGATGCAGTTGACTCCACTCGGCAAGTCGCGGAAGTGAAGGTACTCCATAGCACGCGTGGAAGCCAGAGGCTTCTGTGGGTAGTGCAGCACATGCGCCATTGTATCCAAGCGTACCTGGAAACTGGACAGGTATACACCCATGGCCTGTTTACCCATTGCTGACTGGTACGTGTTACGTGGCGACTGGTTGTGATCGGGGAAGGGAATGATAGAGGCACAGATGCCTAGAATCATAGAAGGGTGGATCTCGCAGTGAGTAAACGTCTTTGCAATGCGCGATTCCATGGGTTTGTCCAAGTCTTCTGGCTTCATAGCAATCAGGGTGGTCTCCTCTTCCTCAGTGTCGACAAACTCGACCAGTCCGTCGAAGACGAGATTTGACCAAGCGTACTTAACGTCAGTGTTCCCTTGCTTGAAGTTACGAAGCTTCATGATGTGACTCTTGCGAATAGCCAAGTTTTGGTCATCTCCTACTATAAAGAGAGGACGACTGATTCGGCCGGCATCGGTGTAAATACGCACCTCACGTTCCTTGATGTCTCTCACCATAGACACCTCTGGATCTATGCTCACATTCCTGCGAAGGGAGCGCAGTTTGGCCATGAGCATATCTGGCTCGGCATGGCAGCCCACCCAGTTTCCATTGACGAAAATCTTCGTCTTGACGGATAAATCCTTACAAGAAATGACTTCTAATTCGTCCATCCCCCACTCATTGAGGAAAAGCATCACACTACCCGGCAATGTGCCGACAGAGATGAAGGACATGAGAGACAGGTTCTTCACGAGACCCACGGCGTGGCCCTCAGGTGTCTCCGCAGGGCAAATCATACCCCAGTGAGTTGAGTGCAACATACGAGGCTTGGCAAGCTTTCCTTCTTTCGCTAGAGGGGCATTAGCTCTGCGTAAATGAGACAAGGCAGAGGCGTATGTGAGCCTGTTGAGAACCTGACACACACCTGCCTTGCTGGCATTAGCACGGTCTCCCCAGTTTCCAGTAGCCAGCGAGTACTGCAGGCCGGAGGAAATAGTTTGCCACTTGATGGCAGTCATGATATTGAACTCTCCGCCTTCGTCCAGGCTCTTCTGCAAGTATTTGCGCACCTCCTTCGTCATTTTCTTGAACAGCATGCGGAACAGGCCACCCAGCAGAGGGCCCGCGAGATCCAGTCTCTTCTTGCCTAAGTGATCTCTGTCGTCCTCTTCCAATCTACCTAGACTACACATCAACATCTTATGGACAATGTATCCCATGAAAAATGCCTTCTTGATCTCGCAGTTGGGTAGGAAGCCAACGTGCGGAAGTACTTCCTTCTGCAGAATCTCCCTCGCGTACTGGACGCGCTCGCGACGGCCGACATTCGTGGCCCCGCCTCTCTTCCCGATGTAGTCGAGGGCAACTAGCTGACTCTGTATAGGAGCTGCTTCCTCCAGGGAGGGACGGAAACGCTCCATCATTTCCGAGTCACCGAAATCATAGACTATATGTTCAAGGATATCTTTGTCAGCGTTCAGGCCGAGTGCACGGAAGATCACCACTACGGGGATGTCCACGCGGATGTAGGGCAGAGTGGAGCGGATCTGGTGCCCGTCAATAGCATTCCTTGCTCCGACGCCATACATCTGCAGGAACATGGTAGAAGTGGGACGAGCACCTTGCGTGACGTGTGAACGAGTCTCACACACCCACTCGAATTTGGACGGCTGCTGCTTTTGGAAGACGTACACGTGGTTATTTGACATGCGCTCTTGGGCAATAATCACCTTCTCTGAACCGTTGATGACGAAGTAGCCACCTTGATCATAAATACACTCACCCACCTTGGCTAGATCAACATCGTTGAGACCATTTAGAATACAGAATTTGGACTTGAGCATGATTGGTACGTAGGCCAGCAATAGGCGCGACGGTGGTGCTGCATCCATCTCTGGCTCGTCGTCAGGGTTATATTGTCTATTTTCGTTGAGTCGGTATTGCTTGTAAGATACATCAATAAAGAGGGGCGCGGAGTATGTGAGAGAACGTAGGCGGGCCTCGTGAGGGTACAGTGAGCGTGGTTCGCCGTCTGCCTCGAAGACCACGGTCTTGGCGACGTACACCTGATTGAACTTCACAGTGTAGGAGTACTGTAGGCAAAGAGCAAGAAGAGAGCGGGGAGAGGGAATTGGGCACGGGGCAGATGGATTGCGTTGCATATCATGAATTGCATGAGCGGGGTCGTAGAGAAGTGGATTGAGTGGGTGCGGGGCTGAGGTTAGAGACTGCTGAGTACTGTGGAAAGCGTCTGGCACTGCCTCTTAGAGTGTCGCCTTCAATCCCGCCGGATCCCTCACGACAATCCTGGGAAAGGCAATGATGCAAGTATAGCAAGTGTGAGGCAGAAGGTGCTGCATGCAACGCATGGCAATGAACGATGGTAGTGGTACACATGAGCAGCGTCTTGCAGCATGCAATGAGAAGCAGCACGAGCCAAGGATGCACACGTACCATGGCCAAGTCTTGCCCGGGAATGAATTGATTCTCTGGTGTGACGATAATCTCCCCGGCGTCGTCCACAAGTTCCTGTATGGTGTTCTGCAGGAACTCGTCGAAGGAGTCGATCTGCTGGCCCACCAGGCCCTTCTCGTCGAAGTAGCTGTCAATGACAACCCAGGCGTCTTCCATGCTGATCATACTCTCCTCGAGGTTCTCCTCCCCCAGGTCCATGGAAGCGTCCAGACGCTCGTCGCCGTACTCTCCGTCTAGCAGGTCGTCCATGCTCTCGGTGCTCGCTCAAGTGAAGTGAACTGGCCCTCTGCGTAGAGATTGTTGGATATCAATAGCAACCACGTACACGTGCGGCTCTAGAGGTATTAGAAAGGGATAAGCGAAAATTGGAAAAACCCACAAAAAGTTTGGGGGGGGACACCCAGCCCAGCGGCGGTAAAAGAAGGTCGGTCGATTTAGCAAGGCATTTGACCAATTACCAAAAGGAAAAAGGAAAGGGATATTCTTGTGGTCATCATCGATTAGGGTGGTCGTGCGTACTTGTCCTGCTGCTGTTTTTCATCAGTGAACTCGACAGGGCACAGTAGTATGCGTACACACGCCATGATCGCCGTGCTCAGCCTGTGGGTGCTGCTTGTGAGTCTGGTAAAGCAGAACTTTGTATCTTACGGCGGTCCCTCTAGTGGTAGCGTTCAGCAGGTCGAACCCTACATGGACGAAATCTTCCACATTCCGCAAGCGCAGCGCTTCTGCGAATATTCTCACAGTAGTCAGCACAATGTGGGCTGGTTCTCTTGGGGGAACAGTGCTGCATCTGTGGGTGTGAAGTGGGATCCGAAGATCACCACTTTCCCTGGCGTCTACGTCATCTCAGTCGCGCTGTCATGGGTGCACACGCAGGCAGCTGCCCTGGACGCGCTGCTGAGCAGCGGGGGCGTATTGGGCAGGGCTCTGGGCTTCACTACTGGTTTGTTCACTGCTGCTGCTGGTGCAGGGAGTGGGAGTGGGAGTGGGAATGACTTGGGACATCACCTCAATGGAAGCGACAGTGCCAGCGAGGGCATAGGCGCCTTCGTGCCCTGCTCAACGTCACACCTGCGCTGCCACAACGTAGTGCTGTCTGTGGCATTGCTCCTGGTCTGCTCACTCTTGCGCACGCACGTACTTGCCGATTGCTACTCATGCACGTGCAGCACCATCTCCAATAGTGCGGAGGGCCCTGCTGTTACTGCTGCCTCCGGCAGTAGCAGTAGGAGCAGCAGAGGCGGGGGGGTGAGTGCTGCAGCACCAAGCGCACTAGCCCTAGCGCAGGAGCGAGACGTGGCCATCACCGGCCTGACCTGCATGCTGTGGCCTGGTTCCTTCTTGTACTACTTCTTGTACTACACAGACACGGCTAGTTCGCTGCTGCTGCTTCTGGTGTATCTGCTCACTGTGCGTGCCTCTGCCACCGTGGGAAGTGCGAGAAGTGCTGATGGGAGTAGTGGCAGTGGCAGTGGCAGTGGCAGTGGCAGTGGTAGTAATGTGCGGAGTGCGGTGGCTCTGTGTGGCTGTGCGAGTCTCGCCATACTTGCCAGACAAACCAACGCTGCATGGGTGTTGTTCTGTGCAGGTGTGCATGTCTTGCGGCGCCTGCGCTCCTTCGGCTCCTACACGGATGGAGGCAGAGGCGTCAACGGTGACCTCGCTGTATTTCCTAAGGCACTGTGGGCACATATACATAGACTTCTGTGGGAACCCAGCGCGTGTAATGGGTCCCTTCAGTTGTGGGCACTGTTGTTGCCAGTGCTTGCCTTTATCGTGTATGTAGTACGATTCAACAACGGCAGCATTGTGGTAGGGGATGTGAGTGCGCACAAACCTGTCTTGCACTGGGCTATGTTTGTTCATGCCGCTGCTCTGGTGTGCTCCGTGCAGTTGCCGATGGTGCTGACAGATGCCTTCTTCTTCTACTTTAAAAGTGAAGAGAGGGGGGAGGAAAAGGAGAAGGAGGAGGGAAAGGGGTGGCATGTAGCAGTTACTTTGCTTCTGCATGCTGCCGGTGCATTACTGTGCAGTGCATCACTTCTCTACGGCAGTCACCCGCACCCGTACCTTCTCGCCGACAACCGGCACTATACCTTCTACTTGTGGAACAGATTTCTCGCATATCCTTTCTGTAGAGCCGCGCTGGGGGTAGCGTATTACTTGTTGTATTTCATTACCTTCAGGTGGTGGAAAGGGCAGTTTCGCACCTTCTCAAGAACGAGCAAGAGTAGGAGTACTGGTTCTAGTACTAGTTCTAGCACAGATGTTGTCAGTGTGAGTGTGAGTGAGAATGTGAGTATTGGCCCCGCATGTGCTGGCTCGGGCCCAGGTCCTGTGTGGTTCTTGGGGTTTGTGGCCACCGCATGCGCGACACTGGTGCCGACGCCGCTGCTCGAGCCTCGCTATTTCACGCCGGTGGTACTTCTGGCTGCACTGCACGCCCCGCCGTTATTTACCACTACTACCACTGCCACCGCTACCACCACTACTACTGTCACTACTGCCACTACTGATGACGTTACTGAGGTGCAGGTGCAAGTAAAGGTGTCTGTGCCCGGGGCGGCATATGTGCCACTGTTTGCCTTCGGTGTGCTCAATGCGATGGTGCTGGCGGTCTTCCTTCTGAGACCCTTCCAGTGGCCTGACGGCAGTACCGCTAGGTTCATGTGGTGAGCGTGTTTGCCTTAGTGTGGTGAGAGGAGGTGGGGCACTTCTACGAGAGGCCGGAGGGTCGTGTCATTATTTTGTGATATATTGTTTCAAATTGTGTTGGTTTTCATTTTCTATTTAGCTATAGCTTCTCCGATCTTCACGCTTCACAGTGGTCTCCTTATCTCGTCTCGCAACCTCTCATTCTCGCCCCGCAGGCTTTCCATTCGAGACAGACAGAGGAAATGAGCTATGTTATCACGGCCGGAGCGGGAAGCAGCGTCGATAGCTGTTTCTCAAGAGTTTTTTACAGCGCTTTCACTGGCTCCTGCTTCGCACATGTACCGCACCGCCTCCAAGTGGCCCTCTTGCGCCGCAATGAACAGCGGGGTTGCTCCATCATCAGCAGCCGCATCCGTGTTGGCCCCAGCTTCGCACATGTACCGCACCGCCTCCAAGTGGCCCTCTTGCGCCGCAATGAACAGCGGGGTTGCTCCATTATCAGCAGCCGCATCCGTGTTGGCCCCAGCTTCGCACAGGTACCGCACCACCTCCAAGTGACCCTTATAAGCCGCAAAGAACAGCGGGGTTGCTCCATCACTGCGAACCCTATCGTCGAGCCTTGCCTGCGTCCTTTCTAACACCGCCCGCACCAAGTCTAGTTCCCCTTCGCGGCACAGCTGGCCCAAGCTCTCCATTCCCTTGTCCATATCCACTTTAGGGATAGGAATACGAAGCTCCCAGTCCCGCGCATTGATATGCATTTCAAAGAGAGTCCAGCGCAAGAGGGCCTTGGACGTGAACACGTCGAAGAGCGGCTTTGCGTGGTGGGCATACTTCCGCAAACTCTTGTCCCAGTGCGCCTTGCACTGCTTGTTTTTGTTTATCACAACATGGAGACTCTTGTAATCCTCCAAGTCTGTCATGTTGCTGCAGAGGAGATTAAAACAGCCGTCTGGCACCCTGGAAAAGAAATACTGGGCACTGATATTGGGAATCTCAGCATCCTCTGGGGCGATATCTGGCTGTAACATGTCTGTTTGTCGTAGTAATGCGTAGGAAAGGCGCTGTGGTTCTCTCTTCTTTTGCTTGCGGATCTCCAGTTCTGAGGAACAGCGGGGCCAGACAGTTGAAAAATGTGGTTCAAAGGCAGAATGGACCACCAAGTTGTCACTCCGTCGGGGGCGGAGAGTGGGTCTCATTTTGCAAGACACTGTTCAATCATTTAGAATAAAGCTCTAAGTGAGGATGTTTCTCAGAAACTCATTGAAACGCCTCCCCAGGTCCTTATCCCTGCGTGGAGCCCCCCGCTGCCGATGCCCCTTCTTGAGGAGCCTGTCGACATCTACCCATACCTTGACAAACACTCCTACGGAATCGTCATCGTCAGAGCCTGGCGGCCTCTTTGCTGAGAAGACTCCCATCACGCGCCAGCTGTGGAAGAAGCGGCAAGAGCACGCCGCCCTAGAAGATGCTGAAAACAAGGCAGCAGCAGCACGGCAGAGGACTACTACTGGTGGTAGTGGTAGTGCCGCAGCAAAGCCCCTGCCGCTGGTGGAGAAGGCGCCCAGCCACTCGCGCGTAGATGTGACGTACAACTTCCGTGACGACGCCTCTCTGCGGGAGACGTACGTGTGTATTCATAAGTATAAGTGCCTCTCTGTGTGCCTCTCTGTGTGCCTCTCTCTCTATCTCTCATACTGACTGCTCACGTGCCCACAACCCTCACACTACTCGCAACTTTAAAACAGGTATCAGGACTCGCAGGGCTTGGTCCTCATGGAGAAGTTCCTGGAAGACCTCGACGCGCTCGCAGGAAATGTGGCTTTCTGGCACGCTGACGACGGATTACCCGCAACGTCGCCACTAGCACTAGTCACTGCATCCGTGGAGGAGATACGAGTGTTGAGGCAGATGGATGTGCAGAGCGACATTGTGCTTTCTGGCCAGGTAGTGTACGTGCGTGCGTCTGTCTTGGTCTATATATGTGTATATGTCTGCGCCTGTGCCTGTGCCTCTGGTCGTCTCGATTCCCCCATCACAGGTACGTATACAAGTCCTCAAAAACACCCCTAATTCTAAGCCTAACCCCCGCTCTCTCGTGCACCTTCTATAGGTACGTAGGCCGGTCCTCAATGGATGTGCTTGTTGAAGCGCACCAGTACCAACACCAGCACCAGGACGCTGCCAAAGACCGAGCGGTGCCGTCTCTGATTGAAGCTGCAGGTGACGCTACACGTGTTCTCTCGTCAGTTTTCACGTATGTAGCACGAGACAAAAGCACAGGCAAGTCTGCTCGAGTGAATCCTTTGTGTCAGAAGGAGATGAGTGAGACAGAAGTCACTTTCTTCGCACAACGTGCGGCTGCTGTGGCGCAACGCAAGCAGCTGTTGAGCAAGCCTGAAAGTAATGGCGCTGCTGCATCTGCAAATGCAGAGGAGATGGCAGAAATGGCGAGGGAGAAGGCTGCGATGGTGGCCATGGTAGATAAGGGCAAGGCAATGGTGGACATGCCAGGTAAGAGAGCCGTGTGTCCCGTCTGTGTGTGTCTGTGTGCATTTGTCATTCTACCAGTCTATGTGTGTGTCCCATTAACTCCGCTGGCATAGATCTTCCTCGCACCACTACCACCACCACTAACATCACCACTGACACCACCACCACCTGCAGCACTGGCTCACGCTGACCGTGTGCTCATGAGCAGCACTACGCTGGAGAACGCCTTCGTCACCCAGCCACAGAAATCAAACACAAGCGGGAATGTTTTTGGGGGGTTCCTTTTACACCAAGCCGCAGCATTGGCAAGGTCTACAGTGTACATGTTTAGTGGTCAGCAAGCGCAGTTGTCGAGTGTGAATAAAATTGTGTTTCAGAAAGCAGTGCATATCGGTGATCTTGTACGACTTCGCTCTAGGGTCTCGTACGTATCGCCGCGACCACAACTGCAGGGGGGCATGGATGCAAATGCAAATTCAGATGCAGATGCAAATGCAGGTGCAGATGCAGGTGCAGATGCAGATGCACGTGGTGCGGGGCGGCGTGCTTGCGTGGTGGACATTACTTGCCACATCGTCAAGCCGGAGCAGGTCAGCAGCGAGTTGTCCAATCGCTTCTCTTTCGTCTTTGACCTGCAGGACAGCAACCACAGCCGTAATAGCAGCAGCAGCAGCAGAAGCAGCAGCAGGGGGCTGCGCTTGGTGCAGCCCTCGACGAAGGAAGAGGTGCTCGCGCTGGCTGCCAGCTCGCGCAGTGTACACGGCGCCTCCTCTGTGTTCCCATATACTTCTTAAAGCGTAGGCGTAGGCTGGCTGTTCCTTGATGTCTTCTTTTGTGGTTCAAAACAGTCTGTATCAGCTTTTTACATTGGTTATCATACAGAAACACATACACATATAATACATGTAAATACATATACATATAGACTCTCATAGTAACAGTATAACCATGGACTCTCACAGGAAGCACATGATGAATACCCCAGCCACAGCCAGCAGTGATCCTAGAATTGCCTCTCTCTTCACCTCCCTCTTCTTCACCGCATATGCCAGTGGAACACTGTATAAGGGCCCAAAGGATGTCAGAGTCACACATAGGCTCATGCTGATCTGAAAGAGTGCGAAGTTTCCGAGGGCTGGACACACAAAGGTGACGAAGCCAACACCTGCTGTGACCAGCTTCCACTGCCTGCGAGTCATGCTGCCCGCTTCTGGCATGACCCACCATTGTTTGCTTCCCCCCTGCTTCTCTTGTTCCTGCTCCTGCCCTTGTCCGTGTTGAGCTTTCGAGTCATCGGGAGGGTCTTCGTCTTCGCCTGCTCCTGCATCGACGGTTTTGTGCATTTGCAGTTGCATCTCTGTAACATCCACCCCCTCCTCTCCCTCCTCCTCTCTCTGTGCAGCTGCAGCCACGTGCAAGTACTCCCCGCCGGCATCATTAGCGATGGCACTGGTGTCAGCTTTGGTGTCAGCGGTGTTGCCAGCGAGCATGGCCTTTGCACTGGGCGGCAGCAGGCGAATGCTGATGGAAATAGCCGCCATGAACAGAGCAGCAAATCCAAAGCGCATGAGATTTATTTCGAAAGTAGTGAACTGGGAGCCTACGTCAAAGATGGTCGCAGAAAGTGAGGGTTAGTGAGGGGAAAGAACACACAAGCCATTATTCAGAGAGGCGCACACTGGGGCCCTGGGGGCACACAGAGCGTAGACGCACGTACCAAATTGCTTCGTCAGCACGCTGCCATACGCGTCCAGAGCCACATTGCCAGCGGCACAGACGTATCCCAGGCTCTGCTCAGAGGCGGCTGAGGCCTTGGCTTTGTCACTAGGGCAACTGCTGCTGGCATTGCTTGCCTCCTTCTCGGCTGAAGCTGCGGCGTTGCAGACGAAGTACACACCCACACTACTCACCACTACACCTGCGCCTACTGCCCAAGACAATGGCTCGTCAAGCAGGGCCCAGGCGAACACCGCGGCGAGGAAGGGCTTGAACGAGTCCACCACAATGGTCTTCTCCGCGCCTAATTTACGCAGGGCCAGCAGCCACAAATTATCACCAAGAAAGATTCCTAGCAGGGATGATAGCAGGATCCACTGTACCTCTGTGGTTGTTTGCTCCGCGCTGGAGAACTCGCGTGGCTCGCTGTCGGCCCACCAGGTCACCACTGCGATGACAAGGAACATGGAGCTCGCGACTGAACACTTAAAAATGTTCAGACAAAATGCACTACCTTTCCATTGAGAGTCCCAGATGAAGAACCCCACGGCCATAAAAAACGGTGCTATGGTCGCAGCGGCGACCCCCGAACGGGGATGCAAGCCTGTCACCTCGAGCGCAGACATGACCACCTCTCCTCGGGCCACCTGACCCTTGTATGTACACAGTCATCAATCATCAAACATAGGTTCTATTTTTCATGAACTCGTCCCCTATTATTTATTCATAAACACATATCTTCCTCTATGGCCTTCTCCGGACAGAGTTAGGATGACCCTCCTCAATGTAAGCGACGTGGTAATCGGCGCCACGCTCTACGTCAATGGACTGGTCTTGCTCAGCCCTGGATCAAGCGGTGGCACCAATGCAAGAAGTGGAGGGGAGGGGAATGAGGATGAGGACACAGGCGGAGGGGCCGGCGCGGCAGAAGCAGCGGGGCGCGGACCAAGCAGTGCTCTGCCTCTGCTCCCCAAAGACAGTCGCAGCCACTCCAGCAGTACGTTCGCGACTAAGCTCCAGGACGTGTGCTGTCGCGTGCTTGCCATGCCGCTAGGCGTGGATGCGGATCACGTGGAGCAGTCCCCTGCTGTGCAGCGGGCGCGCCGCGCATTGGTTAGTTTGCGCGCCTACAGCTTCGTACTGGCGGTGTGGAACGCCACATTCTCAGTTCTGTTGCTGTTCGTCTTCAGGGAGTGAGAGAGTGAGAGAGTAGAGGAAGGTGGTTCCCGACTGAGGGTGATGAGACGGGGAGAGGGGGAAGAGTAGCAGGAGGAGCAGGAGGAGGAGTGTTGAGTGTGTGTCGGGCCTTGGACCTTGCCGTGCGGTAGTGCAGCGTCATCAACTTTCAAAATAATCCATGTAAACCCGGTTAAACAGTGATGTGTTGTGTGTGAGGACTCTTCTCTCTCTCTCTCTCTCTCTCTCTCTCTCTCTCTCTCTCTCTCTCTCCTCCCCTAGCCAGTGGCTCTACTTGGGACTCTTATAAAATTTTATTGCCCACTGATGACCTTTCGACCGAGGAGTGGGAAACCGTGAGGGGCGGGGAGGGATCAGTCCCTAATCAAGTTCTCACCGGTACTAGGGTACCCATGAGTACGGAGATCAATAACACAAACGCTGAAATACTGCAAAGGAAGGTTAGAGCCTCTATGACAGGTGAGGAAGGTCTGTCAACACTCGTGTACTAATACCAAGCATTGCTGTTGTTCTAGATTAATATCCACAACGACAAGTGAATTCCGTTCAAACACAACGAAGAAGATACCTTGTCCAGATGCTGCAGCCTAGACTTGGAGAGTCTGCGTATCAGGGAGTGTTCCAGCGCACCGCGCTGGCAGCTGGCGGTCTCAGACTAGACGGCCGTGGAGTGTCAGATTGGCGCGACGTGGACGTGTATCTCAATCGCTCGGAGAAGAGTAGCAGAGCAGAGGTGGCCATTGGAGGGACACGCTGTGTCTGTTCAGTACGTGGGGACGTGGTGGCTCCATATTTAGACCGCCCTTCTGAAGGTATACTGCAGTTTAACGCGGCCATGTCGCCTGCTGCAGAGGCGGCAGGCTACACCTCCCACGAAATCACACGCTTGCTCGAGCGAAGTATTCGCGAAAGTGACGCCATAGACACAGAGTCACTATGTGTTGTCAGTGGTGAGCGTGTTTGGCTCATCACGTGCGACGTGCGCGTGCT
>JACKZZ010003801.1_pt1 | contig 12673 bp, 16 predicted proteins | sample 8027871 | NCBI WGS metagenome assembly JACKZZ01 (sample SAMN15724774, study PRJNA655200) | protist metagenome | isolation source: fluorescence activated cell sorting (FACS) single amplified genomes of... | place: USA: West Boothbay Harbor, Gulf of Maine | collected 2000-07-19
TGCGCGCATACGTAAAAAGCGGCTCACTGCATGACGCCCTATGTGGTGTGGCAAAAGCGCCCAGCGACACACAGCCACCAGACAGCGTGTTGTCAGCGTACTGCCGTCTCGCGAGCGGAGCGCTCTCTGCTGAAAGCGCGCCGTCTGTTGGGACTGGCAGAGAAACTATGGCGGTTGGGAGGAACGAGAGAGCCGGCAGAGAAAACTATGGCGCGTCCAACACACAAGCACGCACCAGGATGTCGTCTTCCCGGAAGAGGTGCATCTCCTCGCCGTCCAGCGTGATCGCCTGGCCGCCGTACTCCGGCAGCAGGACCTTGTCGCCCACCTCGACGGCCATCGGGATCAGACCGCCCTGCGCACCGCCCGCAATAGTTTTCTCTGCTCGTCAGCGTTCGGGCGGGCTGCAGCAGTGGTAGTGTCGTTGGCAGCGGCGGCGCGGCAGCGGCAGCGGCAGCGGCAGCGGCAGCGGCAGCAGCAGCAGTGACTGAGCGCGAGGCGTGTCGGAAACACACGTCCTTGTCGCGCGCGCCCGGGCCGATCGCGAGCACTTCGCCCTCGTTCACCTTCGACTGGTACTGGTCCGGGATGATAATGCCGCCCGCGGTCTCCGTGGACGCGCTGTGCGTCGCGGACACAGGCAGCGGTTGTGAGCGATCAAGCAGCGGCGACACAAAGCTTTGCAGCGGCTGGCTGATGCTGGACGCGAGGCTTGGAGGCAGAGGTGGACGCCTGCGCAACTCACGCGGCGCGTGTGACGAGCACACGGTTGAGCAGCGGTCTGAAGCGAATGACGGCAGCCTACGAGACGCGCAGAGCCGCCCATCGTTAGCGCCAAAGCACGAGCGACGCAAGTCATCATGACGGTTGACAGCAGCGGAGCCGATCGAGAACCGCAGTCGCCTCGATCGGATTTCGAAAGCGAGCGAGCGAGGCGGCAGTGGCAACCGCAGCGACCGCAATGATGCGGTGGAGCCGCTGCCATCACGCGGCAGCACTGGCAGGAAAGGCAGCCCGGCAGCAGCGCAGCTTGGCCGTGCGAGAGGTCAAGATCGTCGCTGGCTCGGGAGCACCAGCGTGTTGTGCGGTGGGCATTCCGTGGCGCGATGAGCTCTTCCAGCTGGCGCTGGAAAGCGGCGGCGCGGGCGCAGGCGTGCGACTGCGACTGGTGCGTGCGTCCGCAAGGCGATCGTGCGGCGCAGGTGCGCGGGTGGCGTGGCGCACCATCTTCGCGAGCAGCAGTGGCTTGTCGATATATGGCAGCAGGCAGACCGGCGCTCCGGAGCCCGGCTGCGATCCATCGAGGCGAGTGCACTGCCCCTGCAGCAGGCTAGGGGCAAAGTGAACGGCGTGTACTTCAGCTGCCGGCCCGGGCGCGCGATGGCCACTCACTGAGTCAGTGATCATCGACGCCTGCCGGGCGGCGGCGAACTGCTGCTAGCCTGACCCGACTACTGGCTCTCTCGTCCACGTAGGAAGAAGCGCAGCAGCCAGCCCACACCGCAGCCTGACTCGCGGCATCCCGCGCCTGCCTCCTCCCCGCGCGCCAGTCTCAGCAGCAGGCACATGGCGGCGGCCGCGACCGCGCTGCGCTACGCGCCTGTGAGCAAGGAGAGCGTGGCTGACGACGACGACGACGACACTAACGGCAGCGAGGCGCTCGTGGCGCGCGGCCGCGAGGCGTCCGACGCCGACGCCGCCCCTGAGGACGGCGAGGCGGCGGCGGCGGCAGCAAGCGGCGGCGGCTTCACCGGCTGCGACTGCTTGACGCAGCTCATCGCACGGGTCCGCGCGGGGCGGCAGCACGGCTACGCCGCGCCCGAGGACGGCGTTACCGAACCGCTCACCCAGGCAAGAAAACGCGTCTTGTTGCGCCATTCTATACTGCTAAAAATGCATCAGTTTGCCAACACAGGCTCGGGACAAACATAGGGAGAGCACTCAAAAAGAGAGTGGCGTTTCCTGATAGGACGACGATGAGGGCACTGGCGATGGGTCCGATGATGACGGCGATGCCCTTCTCGCTCAGATCAACAGCAGAATCGGTGAAGCTCTGCGCGACGGCGGCGGTGAGGCAGTGGCGGCGGCGCCTAAATGAGTCGCGACTGTGTTATGTCTGCTGCTGACTGGGTCGCGACTGTGTTATGTCTGCTGCTAACTGGGTCGTGACTGTGTTATGTCAGGTGAGGCAATGGCGGCGGCGCCCCGCAGCGATGATGAACCGGTGGTCGTCACTCTGCGGAAGAGCCCAAGGTGAGCGGAAACGGTCTTTTTTAGCCATTTATGCATAAAAATGATCAGTTTGCCAAGACAAGCTCGGGACAAACATAGGGAAAGCACTCAAAAAGAGAGTGATTTTTTCTTGCAGCGGCTTCGGCATGGTGCGCAAGACAAGACCCCAGCGCAGTTTTGATCCTCCTTTGAATCTCGTTCTAGACTAACAGCCGTTTCCCCCCGTTTCTGCTCTGTTTAGGTGATCTCGCCGAGCGCCACGGTCGCCTCCGTTGACCTCGAGGTAAGGAGAAAACGCGTCTTTTTGTGCCATTTTACACTGCTAAAATGATGAGTTTTTGCCAAGACAGGCTCGGGACAAACATAGATGGAAAGCATACCAATCAAAAAAGAGAGAGATGCGTTTCCTTATAGGGGCCCGCCGCGCGTGCTGGCGTCGCTCCGAACGCGCGCATCGTTGCTGTGCAAGGTGTGAAAACGGCACTTTTTTCGCCATTTATATATAAAAATGATGATTTTACCAAGACAGGCTCGGGACAAACATAGGGAAAACTCAAAAAATGACCGTTTTCTCGCAGGCGTGCCTGTGCGCGGGCGCGAAGAGGTAAGCAAATCATGATTGTTTTTGAGTGCTTTCCCTTTGTTTGTCCCGAGCCTGTCTTGGTAAAATGTTCGGTTTTATACATAAATGGATAAAAAAGACGTTCGAATCATGTCACAAAAATGATTTTGCCATTTCTCTATATACTGAAAGCGGACATTTTACCAAGACAGGCTCGGGACATGCGCAGGGAAGAGCCCCCCAAAAGGATCGTTTTCGCGCAGGTAATTCGAGAGCTCGGGCGGCTCGGCGGCGCGCAAGAGGCACGTTTCACGCTCGTCGACGACACGCTGCAGTGGCCGGCACCCGAACAGAGCGGCGGTGGCGGCGGCGGAGGTGGTGGGCATGTGGCAGCATCGGCATTGCCGTCGCCGTTGGCTGCTCCGGCGCAGCCCGGCGCACCGGAGCTTTCGCCCCCGCCAGCTGCGGCGTCCGCCACGCTGCAGCCGCCGATGCCCCAAGAGTCATCGTCGACGGCAGCGGAGGAGGAGGAGGAGCAGGACGCGGGACGCACGCAGGCGGCGCTAGACTCACTGGTGTGACGAGACGGCTCTTCTTGCTCTTCTTCTTCTTCTTCTTCTTCTTGCTCTTCTTCTTGTTCTTCTTCTTGCTCTTCTTCTTCTTCTTCTTCTTCTTGTTCTTCTTGTTCTTCTTCTTCTTGTTCTTCTTCCTGTTGTTGTTCCTCTTGTTGTTCGTCTTCTTCTTCTCAGTTTTCCTTTTACAAAACAAGACGACGATTTACCAAGACAGATCCGGGACAGACGCGAGAGGAAAACTGCTTACATGAAAAAGAGGGCATCCTCGCTTTTCAAACACGTTTTCAGGTGGGGAAGGAAGCGGTAAAAAAACGCGCCTTTTTTTGGCAGCATTTTATACTGAAAATGAGCATCATTTTACCAAGACAGGCTCGGGACAAACACAGGGAAACACACTCAAAAAGTGGTCGTACTGTTTCTTACAGGTGCGCGTCAAGAGCAAATTGCTGCGGCCGGAGGAGAGACTGGTCAAGGCCGGCGCGCTGGCGCGTTTATAAAAAAATCGCCGTTTTCAGCCATGCGGGTATGTTTGCATGTATTTGAAACGATCGTTTCGATTTACCAAGGCAGGCTCGGGGCAAACTCAAGACAAAAGTTGAGACGAAAAAAGCAATTGATCATTTTTTTCGTCTTTTCTTACTGGAAACAGGACAAAATGGGAGACGTTCGTCTACAAAGCCGTCATTTCTTCCTCTTCGGTGCGAAAACACGCTTGATCTTTTGCGAAGCCACTCTGTTTACTCAAAATGATCCTTTTACCAAGACAGGCTCGGGACTAACATAGGGCGAAAAAGCACTCCCTCCAAAAAGACAAAAAGAGATATGCGCGTTTTTTTCGCAGAGTCGGTGCTGCTCTTCACGAAGCCGGCAAGAAAAAAACGCATTTTATATCCGTGTTTTGAAGACAAATGTCATCATTTGACCACGAATGGCTCGGGACAACCATAGATGAAAAATCAAAAAAGAGGCGTTTTTCTTAGGCCAAGCCCTCGAAAACCTCCAAAATAAAACGCGGCAGCGGCGGCGGCGGCGTTGGTAAGGCGCGAATTTGTATATAAAAACGCCATCGTTTTGCCAAGACAGGCTCGGGACAAACATAGGGAAGCCACTCAAAAATAGATGCGTTTAAATTTTTATAAACCAAATCAGGTGGCGCGGCAGCTCCTACGTATGAGATACGTCGGTGCGTGTGATATATCTTATATATATATATAACTATATATAAGTTTTATTAGAAGTTATATATATTTATATATAAGTTTTATTATAAGTTATCTATATAGTTTTATCAGCGCAGCATCTGACACACACACTCCTCATCCAAACTAGATCCATTTCAATTTTCATAGGGAGTGCCCAAAATAGGCCCATGTTGGACGGACCCATTTGTAGCCTAGCCTAGTCTACGGATTCGCTGTAGTAGTAGGTTTGAATCTTGATGATTCTATTTTATCATCGGATACTGCTCTGTCGTTCGTCTATATATAGTATATAACTAGTATATATATTATAGTATACATATATGTATACATATATACTAGACTACGTGTTGATAAGTCTCTCTCTATATATATACACATACGCGTAACAGGACCGTCGAAGCGGCGGAGCTCGGGCGCGCTCGCGTTTCTTCACTCGCCGCCTGCGAGGAGGGCGTGGCGGACGCGCCGTTTGGGTTTCAGGTAAGAAGAAAACGCATCTCGTTTTTGCGATGCCAGTTTTATGCCAAAAATGCCATCATCATTTTGCCAAGACAGGCTCGGGACAAACATAGACGGAAAGAGCACTCAAAAAAGAGATGATCATATTTTGGCTTGTAAAAAACGGTTCTGGCTTGTAAAAAACGGCTTTTGGCTTGTAAAAACGGCTTTTGGGTTGTAGCTCTACCTGGACGACTATGAAACGGCTTTGTACGCCAAGGACGGCGACGAGGTGAAGACGACGACGAACCCTTGTTTGCGAAATCGTTCTCGGTGTTTACGAGCCCGTCTTGACAAAATCAGCATCGTCGTCAGTCTGAATCGTTCTTGATCTGGCTGTGGATCACCGTGTTTTACTCCGTGGATTCAAACGCTCGGCCGTTCTCTGCTTCTCTCTCTCTCTCTCTCTCTCTCTCTCTCTCTCTCTGTGCTCACAGGTGGTTCTCCACTCTCCACTGCTGCTACAAACCTGCTGTGAACACCTAAATGAGTCGCGACTGTGTTATGTCTGCTGCTAACTGGGTCGCGACTGTGCCTTTGTGCTCACGCGTCATCATGCTACACAGGTGGTGGAGTGGCTCGACGCCCTGGCCTCGGTCCTGCGTGCCCACCGACCATCACGCCAAGAGGTGCGCCATCTGATCCATCCTTGTATATATATATTATAATCAAAACAATTATATAAAGCATGATGCGCTGTCTGCCAGCAGGATTCTGGCGGCTGATGCTTCTTGTAGCTTCTTTTCTTTTCTTTTCTTTTCTTTTCTTTTCTTTTCTTTTCTTTTCTTTTCTTTTCGCTTCTTTTCGTTTCTTTTCTTTCAATCATCTCAATTGAGGGTTTTCTCATACGTCGTGGTGTGCCTGGCATTTTGATTTGGTTTGACTGTGTGTGTCTCTTCTGAAAACAGGTAGGCTATGGCGCCTGCCACCGCATCTCCGGAGGGACACTGCACGCCGCGGTGCGTCTGACAAGAAAAAAACAGGTCGACCACTTTGACGCGATCGTTGTTGCGTTTGAATTTTTAAACTGAAAACGGCTACTTTTGTTTGATTTGTTTTAAACGATAATTTTTTGAAATGAATGAAATGATTACAATGTTGTGATCACAGGCGTATGAGGGCGACGAGGCCCTGCTGCGGCGCTGGGTTGATCTCGCTGGGTTCGAGGACCTGTCCCCCCTCCTGCTCAGGTTAAGAAGGCCTTTCAAAAAAACGCCGTTTTTGCGATGCCGGTTTGTTTATACTACTAAAAATGATCATTTTACCAAGACAGGCTCGGGACAAACATAGATGGAAAGAGCACTCAACACAGAGAGTGGGGTTTTCTTGCAGCCGGGACATGCACGGCGCGACGGCGTACGAAAAACGCCACTTTTTGCGCCATATATATATATATTCAATGCATCTTGTTACCAATGCAGGCTCGGGACAAACATAGATGGAAAGTTGAGAAAAGAGTGGCGTTTTGCTGCAGGCTGCACCTCGCGGCGATGCAGGGCCACGCGAACCTGGTGCGAATTCATGCTGACCTCATCATCATCATCATCATCATCATCATCATCATTGATCCGGCATGCATTTTCTAGCACGTAACTTCGACGGTTTCTTTCACGCCAGTCAAAGGCTTCGCTCCGCTGATACAAATGTCCCGCCGATAAAAATATCAGGCGCGCATCTTGGTCGATGAGGGCAGCCACGTGGACGCGACAGACCAGCAGGGTGCGACGACGCATAAAATATATCTTTTGTGCGATGCCATTCTAACGTAAAATTGCCATCATCATTTTACCAAGACAGGCTCGGGACAAGCATAGGGAAAGCACTACTCACAAAAAGAGATAATCGTGCGTTTTTCGCAGGCCGCACCCCGCTGCACCTGGCGGCGGTGGGCGGCCACGTGGCAGCGATCGAGATTCTTGCGACGAAAACGGCCGACGGCGGGGCAGAGGCGGAGCTGGAGCTGGAGGACGGAGCGGTAGGCAAACGGCTTTTGGTCGTCCTCTTTTGGTCGTCCTCTTTTGGTCGTCCTCTTTTGGTCGTCCTCTTTTGTGTGTTGCTGGATCGAACTTGTACAGAAATGGCAGTTTCATTTACCCAAGACAGACTCGGGACACGCACAGGGAAAGCACTCGTTTGAAAAAAGCACACCGTCTATTTGTGGATGCAGGGACGGACGCCGCTCGCGGCCGCGGTCGAGCAAGGCAAGGGCCACGCGGCGCTGCTGCTGCAGACCCTCGGTACAAAAACGATCGGTTTTGTACTACGACCATCGTTTTTGTCTGGAGACATTTTGAAAACGATCACTTTACCAAGACGGGAGCACGAACAACAAACGCAGGGCGAAATCTTCTTCAGAAAAGAACGAACGCGACTGTTTATGCAGGCGCCAACGTCGATCACTTTTGCATCAACGGCCAGGCAAGAAGAATTCCGCCCTTTTTTTTGCGCGCAGCTGCCGTTTTGCTGTACCGAAAACGCCACCATTTTACCAAGACAGGCTCGGGACAAACATACTTCGATGAAAAGCACTCAAAAACGAGAGTGGGCACGCGTTCACCAGACGGTGCTTCACACTGTGACCTCCTCGGGTGATCTGAGGTCAGAAAACGCCCCGCAAAAGCTTTTTTTACGCAATTTCATCATTTATTAATTTGCATTATTTTACTACGAAAATAAACCCGAACACATCGTTTTACCAAGACAGGCTTGGAAACGCAAACGCACAGACACAGAGAGAAATGGACATATTCACAACCTAAAATGCCTCGTCGGTCGGGTGTTCTGTGATCGAATCACGTCAAAGGAGTGTGCAGCTGCTGTGCAACCGCGCGAGTGGTGAAAAAACGGGCTTTTTGAGCCATTTATACATGAAAACGATCATTTTGCCAAGACAGGCTCGGGACAAACATAGGGAAAGCACTCAAAAAAAAGCCCGTTTTGCCGCAGGAGGGTGGGTGTCCGAAACGCGCCTTCTTCCCTTTTGAGGAATTTCGATATATATATATGTAAATATAAACGATATCAGTTTATCAGGACAGGCTCGGGACAAGCACATAGGAAACGTTGAAACGGAAGCGGCGTTTTGTCGCAGCCTGGGGGCGGACGTCAATTTGCCTGTTGCGCTGCCGAGCCAGGTGCGACATCTCCTAAGACAGAGAGAGAGAGAGAGAGAGAGAGAGAGAGAGAGAGAGAGCGACAGAGCAAGTCTCTCTTTCTCTCTTTTTTTCTGCCTCTTCCGGAACCTGCGCTGACGTGTGTCGTCTGCTGTCTGCGCGTGCTGCTGCCCGACATATTCCGCTGATAAAACTACCAAACGCACCCCCGACCTGCCACGTGGCAACGCACTCGATTAGGTGAAAACCGGGCTTTTTGAGCCATTTATATATAAAAGTGATGATTTTACCAAGACAGGCTCGGGACAAACATAGGGAAAGCACTCAAAAAACCCCGTTTTGTCGAATTTTCGATAGCGGAGGGCGATCCACCTCATCGCAGGTAAGAAAAAGCGCCGCGCTTTTCGCGACGCCATTTGATGCTGCTAAAAACGCCACCATTTTACCTAGCCAGGCTCGGGACAAACATGTAGGGAAAGAGCGCTGAAAAAAGGGCGACCACTTCACCCATATAAATGCAGTCTCGCCCTCGTCCGTCCCCGCTGTGGAGATCATCCAAGCACTGAGCAAGGCAGGGGCAGATATAAACGCGCCGGACTCCGCGAAAGAAACGGCCCTGGGTGCGTTTCCTTCCGCGCCGTTTCGTTTTGATTTGAATTTGAATTTGAATTTGAATTTGGTTTGTTCCGAGCCTTTCTGATCGTTGTCAGGTTTTCTAATTGAGTTCGAATGAGCCGTTCCGTTTCCGCCTATATATATATATATATCATTCTTATGATTGTTTTTAATATATTATATCACATTATCATCTAATAGTACTATGGATCAATCTTGTATTCAATCTTGTATTCAATCTTGTATTCAATCTTGTATTCAATCTTGTATTTAATCTTGTATTTTCTGCAGCTCTCGTGATGCGAAGCCGCAGCGGCTCCAGCAGCGCTGGCGGCGGCGGCGGGTGGACCGAGCAGAGGGAGGCAGAGGGGCGCGCGGCGGCGCTCGTGCGCTGCGGCGCCACGTGGCAGGGTGAGGCAACGCGTGTCTGTTTTGCGATGCCGGTTTACATTATTGCTAAAAACGCCATCATTTTACCAAGACAGGCTCGGGACACATTATAGATGGAGAAGCACTCATAAAGACCATATTTTCACAGGGATGTCGGGCGTTTCTTCTGCTGAAAAGAGCCGTTTTAAAGCGCTCCGGTGCGTTTTTGCTTTTCAAAACCGTTTTTGAAACAGCCGTTTTATTGATTTCCAAACTGAAAAACCACGTGGTTTTGTTTCTGTACTGTTGCAGGCGTGAGTGGGAGGCAGAGATGAAGCGACATGCCGAGCTGGAGCGCTCCGCCGCCGCGCCGCGCGGCGCCCAGGCGGTGCTGCGGCGCGCCGAGTTGGTGGAGACGATGCGGGTGCAGTTTGTCGCCAGCTCACAAGGCAGCGGTGGGCGCTCAGGAGGGGAGAAGTTCGTGGCGCTTGTGAGTGACGCGGAGACGGCTTTGCATGGTGCGTTCCTGCAACAAAACGGGCTTTTTTTGAGTTTTCCCTATGTTTGTCCCGAGCCTGTCTTGGCAACAAGATCAGTTTTTTGTCAAACGATTCAATTGATTTACTGCAGATCATCATATTTTTTATATCATTTGTTATATTGATTAAATACTCACAAACGTGTTTTTTTGCAATGGGGCAGTGTATGCTTCGGACACGGCGCTGGAGCCGGAGGGAGTGCACACGCTCAGCAAGCAGCGGGGACACTCCGTTGACGCGGGTAGGTTTCGCCCCCTGTTTTTGTTCTCTAGTTCTGACTCTGCCCCTGTTTCATTCCGGCCCAAAATAAGCCTAAATTCCCTATGGAAGTGGGTCTATAATCGTAGCCTCGTGTCCCGACGTCGCTGTCTGAGCAGGAGGAGTCGGACTGAATCGGCCGCCGCTGCCTCTCTGCTTCTCGGCTGCTAACTGGGTCGCGACTGTGTCTGCTGCTGCTAACTGGGTCGCGACTGTGTTATATCTGCTGCTGCCGTCGATTGCGATTGCGATTGCGATTGCTCGCTCGCTCACTGCAGGAGAGGCGGCGTTCAGCATCAGCGTCGGGTCGCTGTGCGTGCTGCAGCTACAAGGCAAGGAAGGAGCAGACTGGTCACCGCCTTTTTGAGCCGTTTATATCTAAACACGACCTTTTTGCCAAGACAGGCTCGGGACAAACATAGGGAAAGCACTCAAAAATCATTACGTTTTTATATTTCAATCGAAGGCGCGGAGCAGACCACCGCCTGGCTGGTGGCGCTGCGCGAGTGCGGCCTGCCCCCCCTCCGCCGGTCTTTTCGAGCCATTTATATATATAAAACGATCCTTTTACCAAGACAGGCTCGGGACAAACAAAGGGCAAGCAGCACTCAAAAAAGACAACGCCGTTTTCTCGCAGGTGCGGCCTGCACTCCGCCGCGCAGCAGCAGGCGCAACAGGCCGACCGCGACCGCGACGCCCTGCTCTCGCGCAGCGCGGTGCGAAAAACAAAACGCCCCCTTTTTTCGAGAGCCGCTGCTTAATTTATATGTTTAAAAAACGATGAATCTACCAAGACAGGCTCGGGACAAAAAGTTCCGGGAATGAGAAAAAGGGGCGTTTTTTTAATGTTTTACAGGGCGCGCCGCCGCCGCTCCCCGGAGGCGGCGGTGGAGGTAACGACGGTTTCGCGAATTCATTTTGATGTAGAAAGCGATCACTTTACCAAGACAGGCTCGGGACAGAAACACTATAGGGAAAGAGCACTCAAAAAACGCTGTGGCGTTTCCGTAGGAGCGGTGGGGGCGTTGGTGCGAAAAACGGCATCTTTTGTTGAGTTTTCCCTATGCTTGTCCCGAGCCTGTCTTGGCAAAATGTTCGTTTTATTTATAAATGGCTTAAAAATGTCGTTTTTCGCAGGGCGCGGCGGGTGCGGCGAGGGATCAGTTGAGGGAGAACTTGGCGCAGCTCGGGGACATGGCTGATAAGACTAGCGAGGTGCGCAGGGAGAGGATGTTCTCTCATCGTGGTGCTGAGCTAAGCCACTACCATTGCTATTTCAAAACCATGGCGCTGCTGTCGCAAGCACTAGCTGTATGACAAGACAAGACAAGACAAGACAAGACAAGACAGCACTAGCGTGTTGAGCATGCAGTGCCGTTGTTGTATAGTGCTGAGCTGCCAATGTGTTGTGTGTGTCGTGTCGTGATATGCGTTGCGTTGTGGTCAGATGCGCGACAACGCGTCTTCGTTCGCAGCGATGGCGACGCAGGCGCGCAAGAAAGCCGAGGGCGGCAAGGGGAAAAGCATGTTCGGGATTTAATTTGAATTCCGTTTGCATAGACAGGCTCGGGACCAAAAAACGCATGAGCGTTTTTTCCCCAAATGAACGAAGCAAAACGCACGCACAGGAGCAGCCGCTGTAGATTGTACTATGCATAGGGCATAGTGATTCAGGTGAAACAAATGAATGGCATTTTTTGTTTCTTCTCTGCCGACCTCGCCACCAACCCTACTGCTGCTGCTGCTGCTGCTGCTGCTGCTAGGGCTACTGCTACTGCTACCTTGAGGTACTGCTACTGCTACTGCTGCTTGTTTCCTCACTGCATATCTGTACTATCGCTCAATACGCTGCTACCGCGGAAGATCGCGAAACGAAAACAGCCAAACGAAACGGCCAAACCAAACGGCTGTGCCGTCGCTACATCACGTTGCCGTTTTCTTCTATTCTTCTCCTCAATCACCACCCAGGAGGAGCTCCACTCTCCTCTGCTGCTGCTGCTGCTGCTGCTGCTGCTGCTGCCGCCGCCGCCGCCATAGTGTTCTCTGCCGCTGGAGACGCGCCTGCCTCGTCATCATCAACCGCCCCGTACCCACCACCCCCACCCTTCCTCTTGCTCCCGCCGCCATAGTTCTCTCTGCCACCACCGCCACCGCCACCACCGCCACCAATGCCGCTCTGACCCGCTAGCAACCGCGCCTTGCTGAGCGCAACGCCGTCGGCAACCAGCCCTAAGGAAACGCCACTCTTTTTTGAGCTTTCCCTGTGTTTGTCCGGAGCCTGTCTTGGTAAAAGGATCGTTTCTACATATAAATGGCTCAAAAAGAGAGGCGTTTCGGCTCACCGCCGATGCCCACCCAGCTGGAGTAGTGCGGATGGGATCTCTCTCTGCGTTGCAGGAGCGCCTCGCTGCGAGAAAAAACGCATCGATCTCTTTCGTTGGTGAGTGCTTTCCCTATGTTTGTCCCGAGCCTGTCTTGGTGAAAGGATGATGGCATTTTTAGTAGTATAGAATGACATCGCAAAAGATGCGCGTGTTTTTACCTGCCGCACGGCGAAGCCCAGCCCTCCGCCGACGTACGCCACGCAGCACACCGCCATTAGGATCAGAAACGACGCCCCCCAGGCATCGTCATCGCCATCCAGACCGCCGCCGCCGCCGCCGCCGCCGTGTTTTTTTGCTGCCTGCTCGAGCAGCGTGCAGGCGGCGAC
>JACKZZ010010922.1_pt1 | contig 12673 bp, 6 predicted proteins | sample 8027871 | NCBI WGS metagenome assembly JACKZZ01 (sample SAMN15724774, study PRJNA655200) | protist metagenome | isolation source: fluorescence activated cell sorting (FACS) single amplified genomes of... | place: USA: West Boothbay Harbor, Gulf of Maine | collected 2000-07-19
GCACCGATTTTGACAATAATTGGAAAACGGGGGGATATACGTGCCACTTTGTAGACACAGTAGGAAATGTTGAGATTACCGATGCAACCGTCTTTGGCACTAGAACATTAAAATGCAGCACCCCAGTTTGGCTATACACTTCTAGAAACGTGAGTGTTATCGTCTATAGATTTGGGACTAAACTTCAGACGGGGTTTTGCGATGAAAAAATTTGTAAAACTACGGACGCTTTGATAACGGTTTTGCCTAATATCCAACTCTTTTTTTACGAATCTTCGGAAAGTTTTACGATTCCAAACGCGACGATCACGGGTGGCGTAACATACGTCAAAGGAAATGGTTTCAATACGACTTCACGGGATTATCGCTGCAGATTTCAATTTGGAAATAAATCCACGCACTTTACATTATCACCGCCTGCATTCCCGTTATCCTCCACCCACGTTGTTTGTGTATTTCCACCGTGGCCTTTTGAGCCTGTTCAGGTTGAAGCTTTGCTGCTGCACCACAACACACCCGTACAAAAACGGGACGCATCGACTAAACAAAAATTTGCGCTGCGGGGTGCATGTTCATTGTCGGAACAGGGCAGTGTGGCTTTCGTGATTGGCATTGGCATCAAGGCGCTTCATTTTGAACACCGGCTAACTGTCCTATTTGAGGACGAGGCAATTTCCTTCAATGCAACATTTAGTGATGATGATGTAAAATTGTCGGTTGATTCCTTAATACTGGGCACAGTGATCCCCGGTCTTCTAACCTCAGAGATAACATCTGTGGAAGCAACTATTCCAGAGGGGGTGTCAAAAATCTGGTACATAGCCTACAGAACAACAGCAAAGGTTTCCTTGGTCCCAAAGGTCAGCATACAGCCTTTTGCAGACCCAAATATTGCAATTTCGTATGTATTTGTAGAGAATGGGTTATTTTGGCCCTCTAGTTGCATTTTCTGCCCCCCGGCCATAAAATCAGGTTGGTCGTACGCCTGCCTGCGATCATCCGAAGACCGGTTTAAGTGTTGGGGGGATAATGGGCAAGGGCAGGTATTTCCATCTGTCAACCCCGTAATGATGCCCAGCAAACGCCACTGGGTGCCTTACAAAGAAATTCAATGGGACTCTTTCTCTCCCGGGTATACCCACACATGTGGGATTAGGGCAGGCACGGGCGAGGCGGTATGTTTCGGTCTAAAATATCCTGGCCTTCAAATCAAATTGGAAGCCCCCGCAGAACTATCGTTCTCTTCTGTGTCCACTGGTGCATACCACACTTGTGGTGTCACTGTCGATGGCCGTGTGAGCTGCTGGGGTGAACAGCTACATGGAAAGTCTGCACCCCCAAATTCGACGTGTCATAGAAAAGAACTCGGGTTCATGTCGTCAAGTGCTGTATTTGTAGATCCGAAGACCCTTGCATGTACGACGGTAGAAAGAGATGATATAACGTACATTCGGGTCGAAGCTTCAGCATCCCACAGTTGTGCCATTGATGGCTTAGATGGCGCGATGATGTGCTGGGGGAACAACGCAGATGCACAGCTCGGTATGACTGATTGCCCTGGCAGTGAATTGACAAGATTTGAAAGGTCCTGCGCACGAACAACCGGGCCGTTCAAAGATTTGGGATTAGGTCCCACATACACCTGCGGTCAGTTCTTTGATGGAACAGTATTGTGTTGGGGACAAGGTATGGCCTCGTACTCTGTTCCTACCCATTCCTTTAGAACGATATCTTATGGTGGAAAGCATGCATGTGGTATCATTGAAAAGACTTCAAAAATTGAATGCTGGGGTGCGAACAACTTTGGACAGGCTATGGTTCCCGCCGACAATGGGTACGTTGAAGTCAGCACTGGTGAAAGCCACACATGTGCAATAAAAGGTTTGAGTCTTATCGACCCTTTGTTTGGACATGGAATTAAAACAGTCATCTGCTGGGGTACGATAAATGGTGTGACCCTTCAAAGCGGGGTACCGAATTGGCGAGGCTATGGCCTCGAAGATGACCCAGGGCATGTAACTGTATTGTCGCAAGCGGTAGGAACAGGGGAACGGTTTATTGAGCTTTGCTTCCCCAAGATAGAAAAAGAGATCTGCAACAATTATAACAAAATCTATGAACCTGGTTTTCGTCGTTGCGCTACTGTCAACGGGTGTGGAAATAAATTTTATTTTGCAAATGAAAACTTTCAGTATCGCTTGCACTCTAATGGCCATGAGTTCGTAGGCGAAGAGGAAGGATTGGGCACAGTGCCCTCTAAATCGGGCCGTATGTCGTCTCCGAATAGTTTTATATATGTTAATCGATTTCTTAACGCGCCAGGGCTGCTTCAAAATGCCTTCTGCATCGATTTTTATAGCGTGCAAGTCGACGATTTTGGGGGTACCAAGCGTAACTCGACCATTGCGCATGGCGAAATAAGTGGCCCTGGTGGGCTCAAAGTTAATATCTCAGTCAATACATCATTCTCTGCGATGTCTATACAGCAACAAAGCCTTCAAGGATATCTAAGGACACAACTTCAGCACCAAACGTTGGATATTCATGTGCTGGGCAGGCTTTGGTGCTTTAACAAAATGCCTGATGAAACCCAAGTATACTTTCGGTCTTACTTTGTTTGGAGGGTTGGTGAAAAACGGTACAATTGCACTACAGATGAAAGAACAACAAAATCGAAGGCAGTTATTTTGGAAGCCAACAGCGAATACAGGGCTATTGGTGCTCAATTATTGGACTATCGAAGTTCGTATACTTTCTTGTTGTTTCTTCTGTCTATATTACTGTTGCTTCCTCCCACGTCTTGGGCTGAAAGATTGCTGTACGAAGCGAACAAGGATAATCTGGATAGATCTGTTTTATCATTTACTTAAGTCGAGAAGATTGATAGACCCAGTTTTTTAAATTTCGCCGCAAATTATTTTTAAGAATAAACTTAAATAACAGCCAATTTTCTTGTTTTTAGAATAAACTTACATGAGAATGATACTCAAGACGAAGTGACAAAAGGTGTAAATATATTTTTATTAAGAAAAATTTGGCTGTTATTTTTTATAGTAATTAAAATTAAATTTGATTAGTAAAATCTCAGGAGCAGAGATAAGTTCGCAGTATAGTGAAGACGAGATAAATTTAAACTCTAGTTCCTTATACTTCAGTTCGTCATCGCTAACCGTTAAAAACAAAAAAATGGCTGTTATTTTAAGTAACATAATTAAATATTTATCTTCCTCGTGTACCGCGAAAATAAATGTGCTCCTTTTGTCCATTAAAGGTTTACGTCCTTCATGCACTGCGAACTTATCTCTGCTCTTGTGGTTTTACTAATCAATAAACCCTTGTTACTTAGTCTTGACTATCATTCTCAGATGTACTCCATGCATTTATCCGAATCGGTAGGTGGATTGGCAATGCTTTCAAATGACCCGTAGTCAACTTCCTCATCCAGTGCTCACTCATAGATGAATCAGTCCTTGTGTGGTTTTCCAAGCAGCGGCGTAATTGTTTTAGAGGTGCTCGTTGTCTGTCTTGTAAATCAGTCAAGGGATTATCAGGGTGACTGATCCACGTATAACCGTTACACGAGAACACCTTTTTGTTTAATGATTGGGTATGCTTTATCGTAATAATTCGTACGTGTAATTTAATTCCAGTTTCTTCTGATGCTCTAAATATCATCGACCGCTGCGGCGGTGTTTCTTCTTCAGTTCTTCGATTTTCTTCATCAACGAGTTGGTCGGGCGAATTGTCGATGCCATCTGACCTTTCCGAGACTGAGATCTCATTGTTGATTGGTAAAAGACAGCAGTATACCTTTCTCCATCGAAAGGCTCAGTCCAATGGGGTTGGAGCTTACCGTTAAAAGTCACAAAACGGCGAAAACAATCAAAATGATTTGCAATTCCGCCACCAGCAGGCTCGACAGCAAGTTTTCCACCCTTGTAACAGCCGAAACCAACAATTAATGATTTCCCCTCGTTGCCTTTGTCTTGGTGCCTCTTGCACAATAGATTTTTGTTTATTGTGATGTTTGTGTAGACATGGTTTGGATCGTATGCTCTTACTAATGCTTTCAACATTGAATATAAAGCTGGATAAGCGTTGGAAAAATAGCTGAGGTCCCCATTCGGATCCTTCATGTTCGGACCAAAGATAAAGGAGTGGCAGTAACGCTTCTTCACTCCTCCTTTCCGTGTAACCGTGGGCGCGTCCTCAGGCAGAACATTTAATCTGCTACAGTTAATTACCTCCTTCCAGTCTACGTCCCTAAATAGTTTCAGTATAGCATGGTGCTCATTTTCATCCACATCAAATACCCCGCCCCCTTCTTTCCGTTTATTACCCGTTGGATACCGAACATGTTTTTTTTCGAATCCACCAGATGCCTTTTTTCTCCGTTTCTTTTGCTTTTTTTTGTCAGACGGACAACGACCGTCAGACTGTCTTTTCTTTCCGTGAACTTTTGTGCTCATGCTGCTAGACTTCTTTACCTCTATTAAATTGTTAAACTCTTTCTCGTATTCTGCGAGAGTGGTTCAACGAAAAGACAGTTTAATCGTTTAACTTTTGAAGGCCTATTGTCGCACTATCATTATTTCCAAAATCATGCATCCAACTCATACTATCATGCAACAAGATTAAATTCATGTTTGCTCTTCTTGTTGCTTCTTTTCGTCGCACAATATGTTCTCGACAAGAATGAGAGGAGGAGGTGGGGTCTTCAAAAAACTATTAGTGATAATAATAGGGTTGATGATTTTGATCGCTCGTGGCTCCAGTAATAATTTAAGGGGTATATTTAGTAATTAATAATTTGTCGCTTCGAACATATTGTTTGAAGGAGGTAGACTATTATATTCGTATATTATTATCAGTGTTTACAATGAATTATAAAATCTAAAATATATATACCTTAATTATAAAAGAGACGATAAGTATATAGTTGATAAATAACGGATTTGTTTTTTTCACTGTTTGATGCCATGATAAATATTACAATACCAGGTACTTGGTTATATATTAATATTATTACTCTACCGTACATGGGTGGTGGATGTGATCAAGTTGTCGATGTGATGCTACTTTTTTTATTTTTACGTTTATATGAGATGAATCGTCGAGATAGACGAAGACGTGTAAGAAAATACACGCTAAAATAATCGAGCATGTGTGCTGATAGAGCGTGCAAGTGGTGTTTTTAAAAGGCGTGTTCTGCTCTGTCGAATTTGGATTTGTCGCCAAAAAGTGCAGTTGTAGGAAACGTGACGGTCCGTGATGATAGCTGAATTTATAGAAACGCCGCCCAACTCCGGGCGCTTCTCCAGCAGAGGCAGCAGTCGGGGGCGACTGCGAACACTGGAAACACCGCCCCATTCTGGGCGGTTCTCAAGCAGGGGAAGCAGCCGTGGTCGAATTCGAACCCCAAACGTAGTCTCTGGTGAGATCAAATATTATCATCAAGTCAATCTTATCAAAAGAGCGCTACTGTTGCCGATAACAATTTCTAAACAACCGTGCAAATTTAATGTTCACGTTGAAAATATGGCAGGGGAAGGTCCGGTATGCATAATTCAGGTAGAGGATAGCTTTATGAAAGAATTCATTCTAATTAGAAAAACGGCTGACATTGTGGTGCTACTCAAGAAGTTGACAAAGGATTGCGCCGTGCCCGAACTTGTGATTCGAGATTTCAGACACAAATATCCGAGTGTGACGATAGAGCAATGGGGAAAAATATTAGAGTTCACGACGCACCCAAACGATCGCAGAAAAAGGAAGCTATCGCTCGTACATGTTGACTCGTTTAAGGTGCCCCTGGTTCAAACGCGGAAGCCATCGACGAAAACACCGAGTAATATGAACCAGATTTTAGAAACTTCGGAAAAGTATAAGGAGGAGTTCGAGGATGTGTACGAAGAAATTGTAGACACCCCAAGCGCGGGAAAGCTGTTTGTACGGAAATGTAAAGTAAATAACATTGACCACCTTCTCTTGATTAAAACAAAGGACGATGGGGGCGTGCAAATAGTTGCCGAAGACGACAGGTCATTTGAGCATACCGTGACCTCTACAGTGATAGAAATTTTAAAAAAGTACAAGACGTGCTTTCCAGACCGTGATGACGCAGACTCAGTATCAATCCCAGAAGCAGTTGAAGATTTACTAGTCCTGGAACAGCAAGCCAACGACCGCCGCCGTTATAAAATGTTCTTAAGGTCCACCCCACCCTTCGTCCGAAAGGCTCACAGAGTTGCGAGGTCGCCGCCAAGGTTAGACAAAACGCGAAGGGGAAAGGGCAATACGATCACAGCGGTAAAAGTGGTGCCCAGTTCCCACACTGTACAAGATGATGAAAATAAAACCGAAAAATATGAGGATCAGGCGGGAGGAAAGCGTGAGGAGCAGGGGGGAGTACACGCGGATAACTCTAACACAAACTCGGCATATGATTCCGCGTTGGCCCGATACAACATGTCGTCAAAGTACAAAAAGTCTGTAATAGAATTAGATGCTGCAGCAGTTAATGTACAAAAGAACGCAAGGCGATACAGAGAACGACATCTCCTTGAGTGGAAAAAATCCAAATTCCACTACGGAACTGAAAAAGACTTCCAACACTACCAAGATGTTTGTGCTTTAAACATTCAGCGAGTCTTCCGTGGACATTTGGCAAGAATGCGAGTGTTGCGCTTGCAGTTCCTAGCGAAAATGGTGAATACGATAAAGAGGCATACAAAAGTTGATGGTGTTTGGACGCCAGGGTTGTCCATTCAAATGATGCTCAAGGCAGTTTCCATTGTCAAATCAAAAGATGAACTGGTCGCGCAGTACGCAAAATCTGTAGAATGTTTGGATGATAGTGCAACGGCCATACAAAAACAAGTTCGGCGTTACCGCACTCGCCACTCACAAACCTGGAGAAGGAAGAATCTGGAAATTCGAGAAATGTTTCGTCAAATCAAACTTGAGCCCAAACTTGCAATAGAAGCAATGAATTATGCTGCAAAAGTTATTCAAGGCCGGATCAGAATATATTTTGCTCGACTGAGAATGAAAAACATCATGAAGAATATTGTTCGTGAACTTGCAACTAATATGGAAGCTAGTTCAACAATGATTCAACGATACGCCCGTGGATTCATTGCGCGGCAACGAGTACAAAGGTTTAAAATCTACATGCGCAGACTAGTTAGCCTAGAGGCAAAAGCAGAATTGCAGTATAAGTCTAAGACTCTGTACCATGTTTTTCCGAACCTAGAAGAACAGCGTCCCTGGACTCCAGGGGCGACAAGCTGGATATTGCCCTTGGCGGAAGCTGCAGCGTTGAAGATTCAATGTTGCTACCGAAGATATGCTGCTGAAGTGCGGGTTGCAAATATTAAGCACGTGATCAAAAGCGGTGGACAGCCCAGCGACAACCCCATTTCATCGGACCGAAAATTCAGCCCTGCAAGGCAGCAAAGCGCTAATTTGTCGTGGGACTTTTTGTGGGATTTTGAAGTTTCAGTTGAACACAGTTTTGCTGACACTTTCGAGGCTGCTTCTGTTATACAAAGAGCTATGCGAAGGTCAATGGCACTCCGAGCTTTGCATTGGCGAAAGATGCTAAGAAAAGCGAAAATAAAAAAATATTGGGCCAAAGAGTTTCTTGAAAAGCCGAACTACTCAGAAGCAGTCACCCAAGGCGAAAAAATATTTGAGTGTTTGTGTCACCCATATAACGGGCAGAAGTGGATTACGAAACAATCCATCCTTCAACGAATGCAAAGCGCGCTAGAAGACGACGAACGATACGAGTCCTTGCGGAAGAGCATATTGAAATGTTCGTTGTTGGTTGCTCCTCTGATAGGCCTGCTCTACCCAAAGCGATACCAATCAACGTTCAGTTTGATCGATCTCCCAAAAACAGGATTCATATCAAAAGAGCTGTTTGTAAACTACGTTTCCATGGGGCAATATTCCGAACAAACTAATGAAGAAATGTATTTCAATCGACCCATAACACCGTCAAGACTCGAGCTACTACCTGCAGATCGTAGTTGGATGGTGACACCTTCCTCCCATCGCAAAATCAGTTTTAGGTTGACGAACAATGGGATTTCCAAGATTCAGCCTAATGCCTTAAGCCCGGGGGCATTGTTTCTTGCCAGAAAAAGGTTAAGGGAGTCATCTGTGGGGTACCAAAGATTATACTTTGCCCAGCAACGTCGCAGGTGGATTCAAAAGTCTCACTTGCTGCCAGCGGACAGGGTCGAAGGGCGGCGATCAGCCCGCAAAAAACTGCTGCCAGAAGACGTTTGTTCCAATAAAGATCCTGAAATCATAATCCAGCGAAAAGTCATAAAAGCTATTGTCCGCGCTACATTGCTTCCCGCCGGCAGTGTTATTGATGTAAGTGCACAAAAATTGGAACGGTTGATTCAACGTTTGCACCACATGATCAAGTTGCTCCCATGTGACGACATTTTCGGGTCTGAACTGGACACTTCATCGGTGCGAACTTCAGGGCTATCCTCCTTCGACAAAGAACGAGAAAAGGTAGTAATTGTTTCAGAAATTGAATCTACTTTAAATTTTTCAGTAGGTCGTGCCATTGAGTCTTCGCCCCAAAGTCTTACCGTATCAACAGTCCAGAAAAATGAAGAAAAAGGCTCTGCTGGAAACAAAACGAAACGAAAACGGTACAAAAAGCGGAGAACAACAGTGTCGCCTCCGCAATCAATGCGAGTCGATGAAAAACGCAAACGGTTGGCTGAGTTCAACCAGAAAATGAAAATTAAGAATATGAAGAGGGGCAAAAAGCGACAAAAAGCGGTCGATAAGGAAAAAGGTGTTCAATCAATGAAGGAAAAATTGAACTCTTTGAACAAAAACGTCTCTTCGCTTGAAAAAGAGATTGTGCGGCGACGAAGGAAGAAAAAAAGGGGGAAACGTGGCAATATGGTGGGTAACAAGAAAGAAATGCGTGAAATCTATGAAGCAGAAATGGCACAAAACGTTCAAAGCATATTTGAATGGACGCAAACTTCTCATCAACATCCCTCCACCCTTGAGTTTGACGGACTTCACTCTGACCTAGACGATGATCCAAACCAGACGTTCTCTGATGAAGATGAGCCCTTGATTTTGACAAATGGTAGGCAATCTCCAGTCCCTACGGGGAAAAGAAAAGGGCGCCTAATTGCAGGGGCAGTCCAGACAATCCACAGGACAGGGGAGACTCTAAGATCCCTCGTTGCAAAACTGGAAACTGAATCCCTGCAATATGAACTGAATAAGTGGGAACGCTCCTTGGAGCGTCGTGAAAGGTTAAGAACCCCAAAGACGAAACAAAATGTTACATATGACCCGGAAGTAGTCCTAAAGAGTCCTATCAAATTGTCTCCAATAGTACGCCTTGAAGAACGAACAAAACAGGGAACTCAGGAACAATGGAGGGTCCAAACCCCCCAACCAATATTTAATGAAAGTTTGCTAGAAGCGAAGCAAAGAAAAAAGAAGCAGGAGCGGGAGTATGCGAGTATGATCACAAAAGTCCGCAAATCTAGACGACTTCACTTATATCAGTCCGCGTATTTAGAAAACGGGAAACAGCACAATTCCCCTAGGGGCAGTGCATCTGAAGCAGTTCGATCATTGCGTAATTTTAATTCAAGCATTAGAGAGACCGGTCATGAAAGCATATTGCCTGCCGTTGATCGTAAAGGGAAGGTAAAAAATAACAGCATTGATGACCTTTACAAAAGAGCCTGGCTCCTTAGCAAAAGCTAATATAAAGAGATGTTTACAGTGTCGTGTCTGTTAAAATATTTTTTAAAAAATAAATTCTAGTAGTTCGACGTGCACTAAAAAATCACTTTAAAAAATTTGTTTTTGGTACAAACAAGAAAATTGGCTGTTATTTAAGTAATTAAATTTAGCTTCCTCATACCATGTTATACAAAAAAAACTAATGATATAGTATGTTTTAAGACTCTCAAGATACATGTTATACATAGAGGAAGAAAAAATTTGATTACTTCATCGTTGGTTGTCAGCCATTATTATTTGTTTTAAAAATATAGTCGTCAAAATATTTTAGAAGAAGTTCGTACGAAGTACAACAAAATTTAAATTCTAAAAGTTAGTACCCGTCTCTCACGCTCAGAATTTTACTCATAAGGTGTGAGAGGTTTGCCCAAGTGCCCTTTTTTGTGTTTTGGCAAAGCTGCAGCGTCCCTGTGATCCTCGTGTGACACAACTTTCGATGACGGGCAACATAGGATGTGTAGAGCCCCTTCGCATTTTCCAGCCACTGTATCAACGGTGCAAGTACTTTCATATGTGTCAATACAAACTCCACTGCCAGATTTACAGCGAGTTCCCTGGGCATTCTTAACTTTTTCGGCGACGACTTTACCCAACGCTTTAACAGCATTCAAATTGGTGTGAATCATGGCACCTTTCCAATGCCCAAAACTTTTCCCATCCCCTAACATAGTAGCTATTTTCTTTACATTGTCTTTTACCCCCGGGATATCCCACGGTTTCTCAATAAATATCTGCTTCCCAGACCCGGTGTACTTACCGCCTTGGGGGGCGACGTATCCTTCGTAAAGCTTCGTTCCTGCGGGGATTTCGACTTGGTAAACGGAATCGATACTACTCCATTCCGATTTCACAGCAGCGTTTCGCCGCACTTCAAAACGGGTTTTTGGTGGAGTTCTAGTCCAATACTGACCGAGGGCTCTATCTTTTGGCCCAGCTCGATAAAGCGTGATAGGTTCTTTCAATTCAACTACATTATATTGCCCATCTTTAAACGAATTGGCGTTATTACGGGCAGACTGGATTTCTTTTTGGTACTCTGCGTCGGGAATCTTCCCTTTTTTTGCCTTAGCATTGTCTAAAATCGGGTTTCGTCCAAGTTTCCCGCTTTCCGCGGCATCGCACGCAAAGATCCCCTTGTTTAACATTTTCTCCGCTTCTACTTTATCTGTTATGACTGGCGTTTTGTGCTTACCTACTTTACAACTTTTACACCACTTGCGCATAACCCTCGGTTTAATTCTCGGTTTCCATGGAGTCAACAAGTTTTTCGGAGGCTTTTTTAGGACTAGCTTTTTTACCATGTTACCTATTTGCTTACGAACTTTAGCGTTTTTTGCCACCTTGACCGCTTGTTTCACCACAGTAATATCATGAACCATATTCGTATTGAATTCTATAGCGCCTCTCTTGCCCTTCATAAATTGAAACGTATCCGCAACGGCCCCCAAGATAAGGATTTCCCCGATGCAACCAACAATAGAAAATGAATGGAAAGCGACTTGATTTTCGCACTTGGTTTTGCACTTGTCTTGCTTTTTCAACTCAAGATTCATTTGGAGCTTTGAGTACGCGCGATGCAAGTAGTTCATAGAAAAGTACAACCCAACAATAGCTCCCACCCATTTGATAATCAAAGGCACTATGACCCAGCCAGCTGTTATCATTAACATATTGAGTTTCAATGCTGTCAAAATTACGCCGAGCGTAATAGCGATCTGTTGTGCTGCTGGGCACTTGACCAGGCCAACAATCATGTTCCGAAAGAAATTAAACAGTGCTTGCAGTGAACTTCTGATATGGGCTAAAACTTCATTTCTTGCGGCTTTAGAGAACAACAGAATTTTCGCATTGCTTTTAATGGCGTGAAGTAATTCTTTAAAGGAATGGATTACATCTTTAATCCCATCACGAAAATCACTTTTGAACGCCAAGCAGTGTTTGTTATTTTTCCAAGGGGTCCTGATATCAGTAAACATCCCGCCTAGGAATCCATCCACGAACCCCAAAAGGGCCTCCAAGGGGGACGATTTAGAGGCTTTGAAAATGCTGACAATGCTGGCCTCATTGTCCAGAGCTCCAGCAAGCGGGTTATCGAACGTGATGTTTACGACGCACTCGCAATTATTAATTCTGTCGGTATTGCACTGACACAGGCCTTTGCACGGGTTCGTCTTCGAGCTTTTACACTCGTCGTTAGTATCGCATGTGTCTAACAAGGAGACGGTCTTTTCACACTCCCCCGACGCAAGATTTTTTCCTTTGGTTTCAGATGTCAGAATGTCACCGACCCCATGCATTTCCAGCAAACCGATAACGTTTTGCAACGGTTGTACCGACTTGTGGAGAATATTTGATATTTCCCTTTTATATTTCGTCATCTCCTTTGGGGATGCGTCCTGGTTGACTGGGGACAACTCCTTTAGTTCCATAAGAACTGGGCTATTTTTGGAGCTTAGGCTTTCCTTCAAACTATTGTGTATCTCGATGATTTGCTCTGGGGTTAAATTGTCCATTCCACCTCCAAACGCATGGGATTCTAAGTACCGTGGAGTATTGACCGCTTCATCTACTTTTCTCTTCAGGGCGATGGCCTCGCTGGATACAATCAAGTAAAGGAAAAAAATACCCAAATGGTAGGAACGGAACTTAGGCGTTACCATGACAGCAATTTTCTGTGAACAAATGAACAAATGAACAAAGTGTGCTTACAGCGCTCCAACCTAGACAATTTGATGTGTATGTATTTCCATTTCGATTTGCTATATAGAGCAATCCCCATGCAAGTTGACGATCATTCAACAGATTGGATGATGAAACAGTACAAGAGTATTAATTAAAATAACTGGGTTTTGACTGATGCTATCTC
>JACKZZ010003117.1_pt1 | contig 12662 bp, 4 predicted proteins | sample 8027871 | NCBI WGS metagenome assembly JACKZZ01 (sample SAMN15724774, study PRJNA655200) | protist metagenome | isolation source: fluorescence activated cell sorting (FACS) single amplified genomes of... | place: USA: West Boothbay Harbor, Gulf of Maine | collected 2000-07-19
AAGGCGAGTTGAGTGACGGGAGTGTGGTATAAATATATGAGAGCGATGATTTCAGGATTTGTTCATTCAATTAAAGACTCGTGGTCATTTCAGGAAGGATTTCATTCGATTAATGGCTCGTGATCATTTCAGAAAGGATTTCATTCATTTTAGGGCTCGTGATCATTTCAGGGTGTGAAGGAGAATTTATAATTTCGACGATTTCGGATGCAGTACAATCATTTCATTTAACTTGGGGATTTCTACCGGGAGAACGACAGGACAATCATTTTGGAACATTTCGGAAGACGATCGGGAAATCAGCAGACGCTGACTCTTATACTTACGCCCCGCACCGACATCTGCATGACCAGAAGGACTCCTTTCCAGCCTCTCAAACACTCAAAAAAAGTGGACATAGCGTCGGCCCGTGCGAAAATTTCCATGAATTCCGATTTTTTTCGAGCATCTCCCCGCATCTCCCAAGGAGATTCTCAAAAATTGGCTCTCAAGCGTTCATCTCGAACAACGTTGCCGTGGAGAGATAACGGGTCAAAAATGCGCGGAAGCGATATGATAATCAAGGATTGGCGGAGATCGCGATAGAGATTTCGATGACTCGTATTTTATGTGGTGCTTGCGTTCTGTCCAACGTACAACTAAGCCTTCAACAGCTCCTCTCAGAGTGAAGCTAAGAAGTTTGAATGAGCTGATTTAGCTCTTGTAAGATACCCTTACAAGTCCTCAAAGATTCCACACGGTACCACACTGGGTCACACCAATCAGGTTGCTAGTCTCGCGTTGTGCCTGCACCGAATTTGCTGTATGAAACCCTACAGTCTTTCAGTTTGTAAATACCTATAGTTGCTGTATAACGCTCTACAGTCTTTCAGATTGTCAATACCTATAGTTGCTGTATAATACCCTACAGTCTTTCAGTTTGTAAATGCCTATAGTTGCTGTATAATACCCTACAGTCTTTCAGTTTGTAAATGCCTATGAATATACCTAAATAAAAAGCCACGAATTTGGTGTTTGAGTTAAAGTCCTATGAGTAAAATCCTACGGTTTGCTATATGATTCTATATAGTCTGGCGCGTTTTAGTTCTAGAACAATTTATCCTCAAAAACTCAAATTCCGGCCGGAAATTTGAAGTGGTAGTTGTTAAGTCTCAGTCAGTCTTCCCATGTAAAGTGATACGAGCCACCTTGGTCCTGTCGACTGTCAGGGAGGAAAATGAGGGAAAGGAGGTGACAAATGCGTGTGAGAATCAGTTCAAATCAATCTTTCAGACCCTATCCTGAGGTCTTCATATGAATATGCCTTAAAACGTATCGATTTCTCTCACAAAGTCTTAATCGATGACAACTTCCAATAAAGTCCGATTTCGAAGCGTATTCCCGCTTGTTGGAAGAACGTACGTCGTTAGGGAACGAAAGTCATGATATGATCAGAAACTCGAAAAACGATCCGTCGGTGTATAAAGAACAAACAGGGAACCTCCTTCAGAAAAACGCGCAGTACGATCGGATCCTACCCGTGTCGTGAGAGAGAGAACGGTTCCAGCTGCCTCAAAAGCCACTGCTTTCAACGTCCCCCTCTGACCGTTCTCTCCGCACGACACTGTTGGGCTGTATAATTGGATCGACGAAAGTACGCCAGCGATAATCCTGAAAGCTCCCTGCTGTCTAGTAAGTGGAAATTAAGTGGTTAGATTGGATGATGCCATGTTAAACTTGTAAATCTTGTAACTTGTAACTCGTAAACTTGTGAGTTTCGTGCTCGTCGGTGTGGTGCTGCTCTATAACTTAAGGATTAGCTGGACTTGAGCTCAACAATCCGATCCCCTGGCCCTGGCTTCCCTTCGTAGTAAGGATGGACAAATCGGGCTATCCCCCCTTAACCGTCTCAAGCGCTCCTCCTCCTCATCGGGGGGAAACTCGTAGGACTCTCCTCGGGCCCTGGCTTCCCTTCGCAATAAGAATGGACAAATCGGGCTATCCCCCCTTAACCGTCTCAAGCGCTCCTCCTCCTCCTTATCGGGAGGATACTCGTAGGATCCCCAGCCGGAGGACCATCCGGAAGACCAGTCTGAAGACCACCAGTCTGAAGACCAGTCGGAGCCACCAGAGACCCACTCATTCCCTCGATCGCTGATCCAGCGCTCCCTTCCGGAATCAGACTTAATTGGTGCCCCCTTAACAGGTTCTTCTTTAACAGGCCTTCCTCTAACAGGCTCTCCTTTGACAGGTTGCCCCTTAACAAGCCCCTTCTTCTTCAACTGCCCCAAGTACCGGTTGTTGATGTGCGGGCTTGCCGGGAACCTGACCCCTTCAAAGTTCCCGATAGCTTTTGGGTCCCTAGTACAGTATGGGAAATCGTGCCCGTAAGGGATTACTTCATAGGGGTGTCTGTTAGTCCCGCTGCTCTTACTACCCTCTCCAAGATCCAATTCCCGGAGTTGTTCCTTCAGACGATCCTCGGTCATCTTCCTAGCCTGGAAAAGTGCAGAGTCGAGCTTAACAACACCGAGCGTTTCCTGATTCAGTGCTGTTAGCTGGTCCCCGTAGACAATAAAGTCAAACTTCTCATAAGCCGAACCTGGTTCCGGAGACGGTGCCAACCCGAAACATGTAACCATCCCTGAAAGCTTAAGTTCTTCGAGGTCTATAGGTTGAAGGTCCTTCCTCTTCTTGCTAAAATCCTTAAACAACAGGGGGGCGCAATGGTCTTCTCTCCATCCATCCTTCATGTGAAATCTGAATTGGAAACTCCCCCAGACCCCGCACGCGGATTTGGAGATAGCCATGCATTCCCCTGCTGAGAGGTTGAAGCAAGCTTCAAACATGTTCCCGAGGGCAGTAGTGGAAATCCTCTCAACAGTCCAGCTTGGCCCACCACCGTGGTAGAGCTGAATAAACTGTAGTAAGTCTAATTCCCTATTATACCCCCTCCTTCTCTTTAAGACGAGAACGAATAAATCGAACATAACTTCAATCTTGAAGCTGGGTAAGTACCGGTAATATTGAGGCCCAGGATAGTTGTTTAAGAGTTCTTCCTTGCGGAGGAGTTTCCTAGGCGTCATCCACTCGTAGTCATCCTCGATGTGGACTCCTGGAGGGTGCCCAAAGCAATCCTCTAAGGTGGGCAATCGACCGCTTAAGTACTCATAAATCACGAGATGGATAAAGCTAGCAAAGACGTTAGTGAAGGTCGTGATCCCTGGCAGGCACCTTTTAGCCCCCGGATACCCAAGCCAAGGAGACTTCTCCACTTCCTCCCCGAAATCAGTAGCGAGATAATCATTTATAAACTGCCAATTCCTAAGGTTCGCCGATAAATCTCTAGCTGTGACCTCTTGGCGGGTGCCCTCTCCTGTTCTCCTAACTTGAGTCTTGACGCCAGGCGGGAGCTCACTTCTCCAGTTTCCTGCTGGGGTGGCATGCCAGACCGTCTTAATCATTTTCCTCATGTACTCGGGCTGTAGTTCTAATAATGATCTCACCCTGGGTTGAAAGATTGGGACCGTCCCAACTTCAAAGAAGAATCTCTGAACCGATTTTGCAAACATGTTTGCGCTGTTCAGTCCAGAAACATAATTAGGGGGGCTGCTGGCCGTCCGGTCCCTGATGATGTCCCTCTTTTTGGGTCTTAGATCCATTCCCGTCGGTGGGATGTCGCCGATGTCCCTTGGCTCAGCCCCCTCTTGCTTCCGGAAGCAAGGCCAGGACCTGAGGTCAGGTTCAGCCATCCTTAGTTAAAAATAATTCTCAAGTGGTAAATAGTGCTATACAGTGCTGAACTAGTCTGAGTGCTTAGATGTAAAAAAAATAATAAAGCTCTTAGCTGTCAGGATTCAGGGGGTTAACTTATTTCCTTCTCATCGTTTTTCTAATCCTCATTCCTCCACCTGGTGCAATTCCTCACACTCAGGCTCCTCACCCACCGCTCATTCTGCTCCTCTTAATCGGACTCAACCTCTCAATTGGACTCATTCAGACTCTGAAGATTTAGGTGAGAACTCCTCTCCTTTCCTCTTCTGCTTAAGCCACTTGAAGCCCCTCTTCATCTGTTTCTTAGTCGTAGAAGCCTTAAGCTTAACCCAGGAAGCACCCCACTCTTGGTTTAGGATATCATAACCTTTATATTTATATCCCCCTTCCTCTTTCCTTCGGGATTCGAAGTAGTTCCTACTTAATGGAGCCATATCGAACCCTCCCAAAGCGATTCCAGCCCCAGCGAACTTCTTCCTGAAATTCTTGTAGTTGGCATCAAGTTTCTCAACCCTCCTAAGGGCTGCCAGGCTTTCTTCTTCCCCTCCTGAGCTGTGCCCAATCTTGAGCTCATGCTTTTTAACTTCTTCTTTAGCTTCTTGTAGGTGACCCCTAAGGATCCCCAACTTGTTGAGCAGACTTTCGGTGAGATCAACTTCCGAGAAAGCCGATAGGGGGGGGGTCCTTCCTCTGTCCTCCTTCTTCTTTCTTGGAAACAAACTCCTCCTCATATCTAGAAGCAGCTTCCTCTTTTCTTAGGCATTCGAGGATCTGAGCCCCAGGGGTCATAGCCCATTCGGTTTCGCCGTACTCAGGCCTGGGGACAGCCTTCTTTCCCTCAGAACCAGACCCGAATCTCCCTAAAAGGGCATCAAGCACTGCGTCCTCCTTTTCTTCCTTAATCCTCCGTTTTTCCCTCTTCCTAGCCTTTTCTTGAGTCCTCTTGAGGGCCTCCTCTTCGGCAGCTTGATCCGCCTCCCTGAGTTTCTCCGCTCTAGCCTTAAGGATTTTCTCGCCTCTCTTCTCCTCCATTTCTTCCTGTTCATTAAACCCCACAACTCGGAAACAGCGAGTCGTCGTTCCCTGGCGCGTAACTGCTTCCCTAGCCGCCGCCAACCTCAGCCTCTGAGCCGCATCAACCGAGGAGATGTAGGCGTGAGGGTAAGAAAGAACAGTCCCCCACTCTCTCTCATCCCCGCTCCTCCTGCCGCAGCGAGGGACGTAGCGATCATTCCCGTTCATGTTGACATTACCCCAATAGGTGACCCGAAGCCTGTCTGCCCCTCCAAATTCCGGGATCGGCTTCCACACCAAGATGTCCCATCGCTCCCATTTCCCCCTAAAATCGCTATGCTCCTTCTGCATATTTGATAACCCAGCGCCGAAGCAGAAATGACGAAACTCCTTGAAATTCTTAGCGATCCCAATCGCGAGGGGAATGTAGCTGTTACCCTTAAAAGCCGGCTCTATATGCTCAATGATTTCATCCGTCCCAAACGATGAAGGCCCCCCGAACCAGATAAAGGGGGCGTAATCCTTATCCGGGCGAACTGAATCAGTAAAGTTATTGGCTAAGGCTTGGAGGAACGGGTATAAAATCACCCGAGCCTCCCGATTGAATTCCACCTTATTGAGGAGCTGGACTGCGAACCCGATCCAAGATTTATCCTCCTCAAAACTCTCACAATCCATCCTAGCTTTCTCTTCAAGGGCGGAGAAGACCGCCTTCCCCCTCCTGATCCAAAACCGGACAAACAGCCTGATAAACTCTGGGATGTCGCTAAAGTTCCGGAAGAAAGCCCCCTTCATGAACCCCTTTGTTTCCGCCCACATACTCCCCCCTCCTCGGAGGTCACAGCGGTTAATTAACATAAGAACCGTTTCTTGTTCAACCAAATCTAAAGGGCATCCTATATCGTCTCCGCTGATAGGCGAGATATCCAGGGCATCAAACATAAGGCTGGAAAACTTCCAGCTAGGCCATAGAACGTGCTTAGGTCCGTCCTCAACCCATTTCGGCCCTATTGAATTCCGCCACCAGCGCCGGACATCTTTCTTTTGAAGAGCTTCCGCCCTCCTCTTATCCCTTTTCCGGATTTTATCCTCCTTATCTTCTCTAGCTTTCTCCGCGAGCTCCCATTCTTCTTCCCCATTAATCAGCGACATCAGGTCTTCGAGCGGCTCGCTCGGTTTCATCCTCGGCATCGCGGCCCAGACTTTCTCAATTTCCGTGAGGTCATCAGTGTCCGCGTGTTGGGTCCTCCAATTCCAGAATTCCCAGCAGAATTCGTAGCAGACCTCTCCGCCGGTGCCGAAGGCGTGTTTTATACAGTCTCCGACCTCTTTCGCCCCGTAGAGCTGATGACTGAAAACTCGCCCAGAATCATGGAAACCTATCTCATTAAGCGGTCTCTCTCCCAATTCCTTCATCCTCTCATCAAGCTCTTTCTTAACGAGGGCTTCTTGGAGGGCCAGTTCTTCCTCTGGGGTAAGGGGTTGTCCCTTAGGTTTTCCCCCGTCCTTATTCCCTTTCCCGTCCTTCCCGAAGCTCTTCCCGTCCTTCCCGAAGCTTTTCCCGTCCTTCCCGAAGCTTTTCCCGTCCTTCCCGAAGCTTTTCCCGATTAGGTTTTGGATTCCGGGGAGAAAAGCTCCCTTAATCTTGAGGAAATCCCAGTTTTTCCCTCCTTTTCCGCCTTTCCCGCCTGAAACTCCTGACATCCTAAGTCCTTATTAAAGAGTTGTAGTAAAGTAATTTGTAAGTGAGTTCTAAGTTGTGAAATAAGTAGTCCTTTAGAGATATTCAACCAGTCTTTCCTAAAACGCCAGTTTCTCTCAAGGCCCCTGAGTTCAGAAAGTGGGAATTGGAGTTGTTGACTGGACCAGCCTACAGCTCGAAACTTTGTTGACAGGATGTCTTAAGGGTTCGAGGTTGTGACTGGTCTTAATTAGACAGATGACAATGTTGTTTGTACAGACTGGTTTCTGATTTCGATATGATCTTAAAAAAAATAGAACTCTTAGTGCTGATTGTGTGTTAGACCCGGACATGGTACCGTGAGGGTACCATCAACGTCCTTGTTGGAGAAAATTTAGTGCTTAGATAATCGTAGCTGTTTGAGTCCGCCCCAACTCTCTTTTTCTCCCTTGACAGCAAGTCGTCGCAGCCTAATTGGGCTGAATGCTAGATCCCTAAAGGACAGGTCGTTGGTTCAACGCCTGATCCCGCTAATAATACAATTATACCTACAGTGCCACCCCCTCCCCCGCAACACGCTTCGGAACGACTGCTTTTCTTCTGAGGTGCCCATAAGTTCAAAGTCCATTAAGTGGCCTCTTTTTACCCATAAGTAGTAAGTCGTTGCAGTCTAATTGGGCTGAGTGGTGGAGTCTTAATCCGCGGGTCGTGGGTTCGAACCTTGCCGGTCCCATGATGACAACTATAACGTGATCCATGTTGGTGACCCACCCACGGCAACTCTTATTTCAGACTTGAGTTGGGTTCGACTTCGACCTCAATTGTCAATCCTAATCAGAATTCCTCATTGCGTGTGAGCGGCTTCACAGTAGGCTAAGTGTTATTAGGCGCTAAAGTAGTTCTGTAAGATTGCTGATTTTTTGTAAAGGGAGTCTTTCTTACTATGGGTCTAAAACCCCAAATACCCTTAAGGTAATTCTTTTAAATTTCCATCCACTCCTTACCCCCATCATCACCTACATCGGACCCGTGATCCGCAATCCCCGATCCTCCTTCATCCGTAGCTGACCGCTCCTTAACCCTAGGCATCGCCTTCCTTTCTATTATTTCTCTTCTTACTTTCTCAGGCCCCCCTTCTACTTCTGGAATAATCATCAGGTCTCCTCCAAACCCTTCGGCTAAAACCTCCTTGACAGTCTGCCCTTCCTCCTCTGTTTCTAGCTTGACAGCCTCTTGCTGGGTAACCTCAATGGTAACCTTATTTTCCCTTTCACTTTTAGCCCGCATAGCTCCGAAGACTTCTTCAGCAGCTTCTCTCGGGTCCTGGATTTTCGGAACCCAACCATCGCCTCCTAACTTAAGTCTGTCCCTCATCCTACTCCTAACCGTAGTTAACTCGACTCCAGGGCAAAGGTCTTCAGGCAATCCGACTCCGCTCCCACTATCCGATGCAATTGCCTCCTCCATCTGAGCTGTAAACCACCTCAGGAACTCCTGACTAAATTTCATGCCGGTGAGAAAAGGTCCGAATGCGGTCACGAAAGAAGCCGGAACATTCGCGAATCCGAGGCTCATCCTGAGGGGCCATAAAATACAGTCCGCGGATCGACAACAAAGATATTGAGCTAGAGAAGCTAAGCACCGAATCACATTAAAAGCCTTCGCCATATCCACTGTAGTGTAGAACCGAGCCCTAGGGATCCTGAGGTAACGATGGCAGCTTTCTTGGTGCTGAGGGAAAGGACTCTGGAGGATCAACGCCTTATTCCCACCTTTATTATGAGCCGCATACAGCCTCCCTATATCTTTCTTCCTCCCCGCAACTCCAAGCTCAGCCGTGAAACGAGGTTGTCGATGACCTGCCCCTTCAACAACCTCTGATACTCCTGTCCAAACCTCCCTCTTAATCAAAAGCTCGAGGACATAATGGTAAAGTGGGTCAGCAATTTTTTGGACTTTCCCTCCGTTTCCACCTGGAGGCATTCTCTTCGGATCGATGTGGGTGTCGTCCATAAAGTGGTCTGATTCTGGGATACTCTGCCCCTCCCCGTGCCAGCCCTCAAAGGTGTCTGTAGCTATAGCTGCGGCGACCCTATCTATAACCTCGGCTGCCTCCATCGCCTTCTTCGTAACGGACTCCTGATCGACTTCAACTCCTTGTTTAGCTAGCCTATCATGGCACCAATCTAGGATGCAATCCAGGTCTGGGGTGGACATCATCTGCTTCATCACTTCAATCCTCCATTCCTCGCTGTTCCTCGAGCAAATATTCCTCTTTGCGTACCACTCCTTATCAATAGCGTCGATCTCCTCAAGTGTGTAGCTAACCTCATAAGGCTTCCGGCCCTTAGCCGCTGCGGACTCTCCAACCTCTGAGGCCGGCCCACTTAGCTTGACCCTATTAGGGAAGGTCTTCTCAACCCAACCGATGTAATCCTCAATGAGTACTTCTATTAATTTTGGGTCGGTGCCTCTCCTCTTTTGGTTAGCTCTGAGGAGTTCCTTAACTCCTTCCGCTCGGATCCCCCCCTCTCTTAATTCCTCCAGGAATCGGACCGGGTCGATAAAGTCCCTTCCAATATCTTCTGCTTGGCTTCCTCCTTCCTTAATTCCTTCTTCTTGGCTTAGGCCTGCTCGGATAAGCCCCTCGTCTAAATCTTCTCCCATAATTGCCCCATATTGCGCCTCAATAACGGATTTTTGCGAGATCTTAGTTTTTGAAAAGATGGTCAGGATAGCCCTGATACTAGCCTTGAAAGCCCTCTCCTTCCCTAGAGCTTGAACCCCCACTATAATCTTGCTACCAGGGTTCTTCGGGACTTCAAAGATAGCTGGTCCATCCCTAAGAGGGTTAACAATCCTAAATTGCTTAGCTAAAGAAGAATCTAAGACTTGGAGACCGAAAACAGTCCCTGAAGGGAGTGGGGCCCTAAAGGAGAACTTAGCCAAGGTTCCAGGTTGGACGATTTCTGAGGCTGTCCCCGCCCCAACACCTTCCTCAGTTCTTCCTTGCACTGGTAGAGTCTCCAGGATAAGATCACCCCCGAAGTGCTCCGCCTCCCCAATTTCTCCTAACCCGATTTTCTTCTCCTGAAAGCACTTTAAATCCGCTCTAGCCCCTCCTGGAACCTCATCAACGTCAAACCGCCCTGCTTCCTCTGTGAGGGAGTACTTGAACTTCCTTCCTTTAAGACCCGGATACATCACCGTAGGGACTTTGACATCCCAAGTAAGAGCCGGGTTAAAAAGGCAGACCGGTTTGAAGGAGATAGTTGGTTCTCCTGCTAAATGAGCTTCATTAGGCGAGAGCCCGTACCTAGCCCAATCGTTGACGCCAATCACGAAGGGAGTAGCCCAAGCAGGTTCCCAACCGTTATGGACAATAAACCTGAGAGGGGGCAAAAGGATCGGGACGTTCGAGTCGTTGCTGAAAACAACTAGAGGGACTAAGAAGTACCGCGGTACCTCAGTGTTGGAGGTAGATCCTCCCACTCCCCGAGATCTCGCCTGGAACCCAGGTTTTGGCTTTAAATAGAAAGGCTTATACCCCGAAGCTTCTAATTGCCTAGCCCCTTCAGGAGTGCACATGCTCGTAATTGAACAGGATCTGGAGTCATGCTCCTCAAGGCCCTGGATTTCACCCCAGCCTCCGTCACTTCCTGACTCCTCCTCTTCTTTTTCAACTAGGTGCGGCGCTTCCCACGGGTTAACTCCCTCCTGATCCTTCCTGATTTCCCTCTTCCTCAATCCTGAAATTTGAGCTTCTTTATCGCTATCCCAGTTAGTGCAAGAAAAGGCCCCAATCTCCTGAATCCTGGTCTCATGGAACCCGTTATCTGTGTCCGATGAGCCACAATTAGCCCCATAATCCGGAAAAACGTAAGAGCTGGTTAATACTCCTGGGTTATCAACGAATCTGGACCAATCCTCCCTATTTTCTGGGATACACACCGAGAGTCTGTTATTGTGGATAATCTTCCTTGAAAGTGGTCTAGCCTGCGAACCCAACATCTTGGGGTGAAACGCCTCCCCTATTTCTAATTCTGAAATCGGCCCTAATTCGCATGCTTCCCTCTCTAAAGGGACTTCCCCCCATTGGAAAACGCCAGAGCTGGACATAACGGGAACTTGCGGCGAAACTCCCAAGAGGTTCCCTTGACCGTCAAGGACCTTAAACCCTACAGCTGCGATGCCGTCCATGACCGGGCTCCCGGAGATAGAAGCTGCAATGGTGCTCAGCAAGTGGGAGCCTCTCACCCCGCCCTCTGGATCATACTTGGTAGCCTCATACCTTTTCTCAAACCGGGGAGCTGTCGCCTCTCCGCTCCAGAACAAGTTGGACATGAGTCCCCCCCCGAGTTTAACGCTACCCTTGCTGTTCTTAAACCACCAATCAGTCAAAATAGGGTTGAACCTGAGCCACCTCTTAATGGACACTGTACCCCGGGCTTCAACCCCGACAACTACCTCGTCCGTCCTCTTATCCCAGATTACCTCGGTTGAGGTAACTTGGGGCTCGGAAAATTCTAAGGTAGCCATCAGGTCAGCGACTTGGTTAAGGAGCCTGCTCTTCATATTAGCTGAGACTCGAGTGCAGGAAAACCCATGCCCCTTATCTTCAGCGTGCTTCAGCTCCCCACAACCAACTCCCCCAATCTCTCCTTCTTCTCCGAAGTGGATCACATACATCTCCTCCCCTAGAACCTCCTTTAAAGCCTCCTTCTCTTCTTGGCTAGCCCCGCTGCCTGGGGCCCCGAGGACTCGAAGGACCTTAGCCGTCAACCTCTCGGTGTTAACTCCTTCAAACTTAGATTGCAACGTGGAATTTCCTATCGCCTTTTTGATTGATTCCAGTTTACTGGATGGGATGTCACAGGACCCCGGCTTGAGATACATCTGGTTAATACACATGTTCCCCAACATAACGTTCTCAAATAAGGATAGCCCAATGTTATCCCCCTCTTGAATCTCATCTTCTAAATCCTCTACCACTGGTTGAATCTTAGTTTTCTTGGCCCCCCGGGCCTCAGCGTCGATGTCCTCCCTAATCCTCTTCACCACAGCGGCGTTCCTCGTCATCGTCTTAAGATCCAGAGAGGAGACCAGGAGCTTTTTGGATAACATTCTTCTATCCCGCCTATTTTGCGCTATAGACAACCTAGTGCTAGAGGGTAAAACCGCGATATACCCCCCTTGATCATCCTGCGCTGGTCGCTCCTGGCCGCTCCTTAGGTATTGAGGCCCAACAACAATCTCGGTGTTCCAAACCTCCTTAACCTCGACATCCTCCCGAGTAAAGTTCCTGTTCACCTGGTCCGGGACTGAGAAGACGCTAAACATGGAAGGTTCATCGAGCTCGACGCCTTGAACTCCTTGTTTAAGGGCTTTCCTGAGTCTGCTCGTGGCGGGACCTTTCCTGGTCGAATTCAAAAAAGCCTCCCTTAATACTAGGTTGGCCAAAATGTTGTGGTCTTTTCCTTCAGCCGCGGAAAGCCCTAGGAACCAGCTCCTTTGGCCCATCCCATCCAGAAGAGCCCAAAGAATGACTCCGAACGTGATATCCCTTCCTTCCCCTAGTTTGAGCGTAACATCCTCTAGCTTAACCCCAGAACCTTGCGCGTCAATTTCGGGGCAAAAGATCTTAACACAATTCGCCGAGGCTGCTGTCTTCAGCTGCCACTGAGCTCCGAGGTCGAATTCCCCGCCTGAGAGATCAGAGGTCATAAATTTCAGTCCTTCCAAGGATTCGGGTTCCCCTTTCTTATTTCTCTGCCTGAGGATGGAGGTGATGTCTCCGGGGGCTAACCTAGTAACCACACAGCCTTTATCCTTGAAGTGGCCTTTCTCCAGCTGGTCCCTGACCGCTTCGCTCAGGTCTCCGATGTCACCCTCTCTTAGGGTGTGCAATCTTTCAGGGTCCACACTGCCCTTGAATTCGTCAGCGTCGAGGGGTAGCATAACCCCATCCGGGCGAGCCAGCATAGCCGGGTAATTCGGGAGTTGGCTCTGAGCCCCCATCAGAGTCCAAGACCCCGGAAGGCCAGGAGGAGGTTTCTGGAGAATCAGGTCTGCTGTTGGAATCCTGAACACGAAACCTACAAGGTCGACGTAGGCCACTCCCAGAAGGTACCCAACCAGCAAACCTCCATTGTACGTAAACCGGGCCTTCATATCCCTCCAGTAAACGGTCTCCCCTATGTTATCCTGGACTCGA